>ERZ857801.2502-NODE-2502-length-15168-cov-4.408589_pt1 | contig 15168 bp, 11 predicted proteins | sample MGYA00519762_ERZ857801 | MGnify/ENA primary metagenome ERZ857801 (study PRJEB31778, sample SAMEA3449368) | human gut metagenome | biome: human gut; feature: human-associated habitat; material: faeces | place: United Kingdom | collected 2010/2012 ...
ATATAGGTGACTGCAGATAGTTTGCATCTTCGCACGCCTGCAGCTTAATAGTTACAAAGTAACACCGTTTTACGTGGCCGGAACGGGCATAGGAACTGGCTTCTGAAAGAATAACATAGACTTTTGGGATTTTAGCTTATAGCGCTTTTATTAGAGAACTTTTACTCAAAATTTGATATAATAATAGACAGGTATCAAGTTGATTCCCTGTCTGTGGAAAGGAGATTCATGATAACTGTAACAAAAAGGGATTTGATTGAATTAGGCTACGGTCCTTCCTTTGCTGCTGATATTATCAAAAAAGCAAAGGAACTTATGGTAGAAAAGGGGCATACCTATTATCAATCCAGAAAATTAGACAGGGTTCCAAAAGAAGCCGTTGAAGAATTATTAGGGATTACTTTGCCCGATAAGCAAGAATGATCGTGCTTTTTGCATTTTAGTAAGGAGTGAAATCATGGCAAAAGATCCAATTAAAAAAGCAGAAAACGGCACTTATTATTTTCGAGCCAACCTCGGATATCATCCTGTAACCGGAAAACAGATTCAAAAATACCGCAGCGGATTCTCAACAAAAAAAGAAGCCCGTGCCGAGTATTCCAAATTGATTCTTGCATCAACGGAAGAATTAGCTGATAAGAAGGAAGACATTACCTTCAAAAAGTTTATTGAAGAAATCTATCTTCCGTGGTACAAAACTCAGGTGAAAGAAAGTACCTACAAGAATCGTTACTCGACCATTCAAAAACACTTTGCCTATTTCTACAAGAAGAAAGTGTCCGAAATAGAAGCGATAAATGTACAGACCTGGCAGCTCAAGTTGGCAAAACAATTCAGTCCAAACTATGTACGCATTGTTCAGGGAATGTTATGTTTAGCTTTTGACCGGGCGATTATCCTCGGACTTGCAAAGAAGAATCCTGCCCGCATGATCGGCAATATCAAATCTAAAAAAGTAAAGATCGACTTCTGGACTTTGGAGGAGTTTCAGAAGGTAATATCCCTGCTGTACAAAGGTGACTACTACGAGCACTATCTCTTCATCTCGTTCTGGCTTTTATTTATGACTGGAATGCGTATTGGAGAGGCTGCCGCCTTACAGTGGGATGATATTGATTTTGAAACAGGTATGCTGATTATTAGTAAAACACTGTACTATAAAACAATGAATGACTACAAATTCGTTGAACCTAAGACGCAGGCAAGCAACCGTACCATTTATATTGATGCTGATACCATCAAGGAATTACAAGAATGGAAGGCGGTTCAGGCAAAGGTTTTACCAAATTGTGGATTCGTCCTGAGTTATAACAGTACACCCACCAGCAAAACAACACTTCCAAGAGCATTGGAGAAATTGGCAAATTTAGCTGGTGTTCACAGAATCAAAATTCATGCCCTGAGACATTCGCATGCTTCCCTGCTTATCAGCATGGGCGAAAATCCACTGCTGATTAAAGAGCGTCTTGGACATGAAAAAATACAGACGACACTAGGAACTTATGGTCATCTGTATCCAAACACCAATATTGAGATTGCAAAGAAGCTGACCGGGGTTCTCAGCTACCAGTCAGCTTCTCAAAGTATTGCTAATTATACCAGTAATCAGCATACTGCAATGTATCACAAAGAAATATAAAAATGCAATGATAATGCAATTTCAAACACCCAAAGCCGCAAAGCCCCGTGGTTACGGGCTTTGTAGCCCAGCGTCAACTATTCAAACTCAATCGTTCCAGGCGGTTTAGAAGTCAGATCGTAAAATACTCTGTTAACTCCCTTAACCTCATTAATAATTCTGCTCATTACCTTATTCAGTACATCATAAGGAATTTCAGCAGCCTCAGCTGTCATGAAATCTACAGTTGTTACTGCTCTTAAAGCAACAGCATAATCGTATGTTCTCTCATCCCCCATAACTCCGACACTTCTCATGTTTGTCAGTGCTGCGAAATACTGGTTAATATTCTTGTCAAGTCCTGCGTTTGCAATCTCTTCTCTGTAGATGGCATCTGCATCCTGAACGATCTTAACTTTTTCTTCTGTCACTTCACCGATGATACGGATTCCAAGTCCAGGTCCAGGGAATGGCTGACGGAATACCAGTCTCTCCGGAATTCCAAGCTCCAATCCTGCCTTACGTACTTCGTCTTTGAACAGATCACGAAGAGGCTTAATGATGTCTTTAAAATCTACATGCTCCGGAAGTCCACCTACATTGTGGTGAGATTTAATCACTCCGGATTCTCCACCGAGTCCGCTTTCTACAACGTCCGGATAAATAGTTCCCTGTGCGAGGAAGTCTACAGCACCGATCTTCTTGGCTTCTTCTTCGAATACGCGTATGAACTCTTCCCCGATGATCTTACGTTTTGCCTCCGGCTCGGAGACTCCTGCCAGTTTCTCGTAGAAACGCTGCTGGGCGTTGACACGGATGAAGTTCAGGTCATAATCGCCTTCTGGTCCGAAGACGGCCTCTACCTCGTCTCCTTCATTTTTACGGAGAAGCCCGTGATCTACGAATACGCAGGTCAGCTGGTCTCCTACAGCCTTGGACAGCAGGACTGCTGCCACGGAGGAGTCGACGCCGCCGGACAGGGCGCACAGTACTTTGCCTTTGCCGACTTTCTCCCGGATCTGCCTGATGGATTCTTCCACGAAGGAATCCATCCTCCAGTCCCCAGCGCAGCCGCATACGCCAAGCACGAAGTTGGACAGCATCTTCGTGCCTTCTGCAGTATGGAGCACTTCCGGATGGTACTGGATCGCGTATAATTTCTGCCCCGGGTTCTCGGCCGCGGCCACCGGGCAGTCTGCCGTGTGGGCGGTGATTTCGAATCCCGGCGCCACCTTGGAGATGTAGTCAAAATGGCTCATCCAGCAGATCGTTTTTGGGCTCACGGAATCGAGAATCCGGCTGTCCGCCTCTGCATCCACTTCCGTCTTTCCATACTCGCTGACAGGAGCCGTCGCAACGCTTCCCCCCAGCGTATAAGCCATCAACTGAGAACCATAGCAGATTCCAAGGATCGGAATTCCCATCTCAAAGATTTCTTTTTCACAATGCGGGGAATCCTCCTTATATACACTGTTGGGACCTCCGGTAAAAATGATTCCCTTCGGATTCATTTCCCTGATCTTATCCAGTCCCAGTGTGTATGGATGAACCTCACAGTAAACATTGCATTCTCTGACTCGTCTGGCAATCAGCTGGTTATACTGACCACCGAAATCCAGAACAATAATCATTTCTCTTTCCACGGGTATTCCTCCTATTATAATCATGTACAGTATCACGAATGCCGGAAATGAAAAAAACGGACATAAGCCGCTTTCTCTTTAGCATTCCCGCATTCCTTCAATAAAAAACAAAAATTGCAAATGAAGATGAAAGGCTGTTGCATGCATCTTAAGCGATTTCTGCAACAGCTCTTTCCTTGATATTATATTCTATCAGAAAAGCATTGACAAGTATTTTCTCACACCCTCATGAAAAGCTGTGAAAAATAAACGACTCCCACTGCCCAAAATCCCGTTTCTTTGACACAAAATCCAATCGTTTGACACAGGTTTCTCCGCTCACAGCGTACATTTCGCCTGCCCGGATACGCTCGCCCCACCTTTCGGTCAGACCAGATCCTGCCTGAAAATCCGCTTCACGGTTTCCGCATTCAGTCCTCGGATTACCTCCACCGCCATGGACACAGCCGCTTCAATATCTGATTTTGCGCAGAAATTATAATGGCTGTGCACATATCGGGACGGAATCCCCAGCACAAGAACCGGAACAGCCTGGCCGGTCAGGCTAATCTTACCTGCGTTTGTACTGCCGCCTCTTCGTACGGCATCCTGGTATGGAATTCCGAATTTTTTCCCTGTCTCATGGGCATACCTGATAAATTCAGGATTGGAGACGTAGCTGTTATCCAGATGACGGATCTGAACACCGCCCCTCATTACGCCCTGTGCTGTTCCCAGCTGAACATAAGGATCATCAGCGGGTGACCCCTCAAATACAATCGCAAGATCGGGCTTCACCTGCTGAGCAGTCACTGTGGCACCTCTGGTTCCCACCTCTTCCTGCGCGGCAAACGCCCCCACGACTCTGGCTGCCAGTCTTTCTTCCTCTGCCATAAGTGCCTTCATGGTCTCGATAATACAAAAACATCCCAGCCGGTTATCAAAGGCTTTTCCAAAACAGATACCATTTTCTTCATGATACTCATACGTCACATCCGGAACAACAGGATCACCCGGACGAATTCCATATACAGTCAGTACCTCTTCCCTGCTGCATGCTCCCACATCAATCAGTATGTCTTCAATCTTCAGACTGTTATCCGCCTTCTGCTCCGGTGTCAGGAAGTGAACGGGTTTCGAAGTAGTAATCCCTCTGTGCAGTTTCCCCTCTTCCGTTCTCACGATCACCGAGTGGGCAGGGAGACTGGTAAGATGGAAGCCGCCAAGTGTTACAATGCTCATAAGACCATTTTCCATAATGGACTGGATCATAAATCCGCATTCATCGAGATGGGCATCCAACATCAACACAGGACGTCTGTCCGATGGTATCTCATCATTCCTGTAAATCCCACAATTTCCCCGGCTTACAGCAGTCAGAGGCGATGGCGTCATCTCTGCATATACATTGTGCATCGAATCCTTTCTCACAGCCAGCCCGCCGCAATATTTTTTTACTACCCTGACCACATCTTCTTCAAAACCACTGGGTCCAAATGCATTGGACAGTTCTTCCAGAATCTTTAAATCAACCATGTTACTTCTCCTTTTTCTGTATTTCTCATTCTGCTTATGCTGTTACTACTGAGGCCCTATTTCTTTAGTACTCCCGTGAATCTGTCCAGATTCGTCAGAGCTTCGCCTGCGCCTCTCTTTCTTCTATGATGAAACCGCAGTAATGGCAAATTCTATCTCCATACTTTGCCGCTCCTGATTACAGCAGTCTGTATGCATTTACAAAAAAATTATAACATGAAATGATAATTTTTCCTATCTTGCAAGGAAAGTTGTTTCCTGCCGCAAATACGCAGCGTTGGCCGCGAACAATAATTACGCAGCAAATGCCACCTCCGCAGGTTGAAAGCTTCTGCGAAGATGGCATTGGGACTAACATTCACTCTGTTTTAAGGCTCATCAACTCTATTTCCTGTCTAAATACTCTTTAATTGCACTTCCGATGAATTTTGATGCACCTTCTCCATATTTTCGATCGTTCACTTCCAGATACATGGGATTGGACTGATAAGCCTCTGCCGTAAGTAACCAGTAATTTTCTCCCATGTCGATTCCTCTATTACTTTCTTCACAAAAAGCAATCAGTTCGCTTACGGCTGCCTGTACTTCCGCAGATGAGGGATCTCTGGTTAAGTCTGCCGTAAGCCGTTTTGTCAGCAGTTCCGTTTTTTCCATAATTCCATCTACTTCAGTTTCTGAGATAACCGGCCCCTCGGAGAGATAGTTTTGAAAATTTTCCTTCATTGCTTTTGTAAAATTCTCAATACTGCCATACTGTCTGACCGCTGCCTCTGCAATCTCTACCTCTTGCGACTGAAGATCACCAAATAATTCATCAAACTGCTCCATACTTCCGAGCCGCCTGATAATCTCCTCCGTATGCGTCGCTTTAAATTCACCTAAAGACTGAAAATATTCGCTCATATCAAACTTTTTAAAGTCCATACACGTTTCTCCATGAATTAATTTATCGAGTAACTCCAAAAGACCATTCAATCGGTCTCGCTTCAGCCGGATTAACTCCTTCTGCTTTTCAAATGCTGCCTTCTTATCAAATTGCGGATTTTCCATAATCACTTTGATTTCCCTCAGTGTAAAATCCAGTTCCTTAAAAAACAGAATCTGCTGCAGTACTTCCAGTGCACTTTCATCATACAGTCTGTATCCGGATTCCGTCATCTGCGTCGGTTTCAATAATCCGATCTCATCATAAAACTGGAGCGTCCGAACACTGACCCCCGTTAATACGGAAACCTGTTTGACAGTCATCATCATTCTCACCTTCCTTCCCTGTTGAGTTTAGTCTGCGTTTCCCTCTGCCGGCACGAAAAGAATCGATGACCTCATCTCTGATTATCACTTTACACTATCACCATACGTGATAGTCAATACTTTTTTATAATGTTTTTTACAGCTTTCAAGCCACTGCTTCCTGTTTTATGCAAAAAAAGAACAAACTTCATAATTCGTTAGAAAGCCTTAATAAATTTCATAATCTTTTTACGCTGCGGTCAAATTTATGTTACATTTTTCCAGTATGATAATATTATAAACATAGGAAATCGAATTAAGCAGTCAGAGCGCTTCCTACATATGTTTCCACTAAGTCGGCGGGGTTGACGGAATGTCACCTTGCCGGCTCAACCTAATTTATGGGGTGTTTTTTCATTGCTTTTGCAGTTTAATCTTTAGTGAAAACCAAGGTCGAAAAATTTTTTTAATTTTTTTTCAAATTTATCTGGACAAATTCAACTTCCTATGGTATTATTAGGAAGCTGTCAGAAACGACAGATACGGCCTATTGGTCAAGCGGCTAAGACGCCGCCCTCTCACGGCGGAAACCCGGGTTCGATTCCCGGATAGGTCATGAAAACCATCCTGAATATCAGGGAGGTTTTTTTGTATCTAAAAAGCATGATCCTGTTACACAAAAATATTTGAGCTAAAAATAGGAACAACCGTCAGGCTGGGTTATTTCACCTTATAAAAAATCCCTCAGAAAAATACCGCTTTCTGGGGGAACTCTTTTTGCCGCAATACACATAGTTTCATTTCTCTGTTAACACTATCCTATGCCAAAAGTAAAAATATCAATAGTTTGTTATCTGCTTTATCTGACTTTGCTTAGAACTTCCCAGTCTTCGCCGCTTCCTCAATTGAAACGATGAAAGGCTGGTTTACCAGGGGTGGGGTGTTTGTGCACTATGAGTGTGCAATTGTGCATTACTGATAGAAGTTCACAGCTATATAGAATTCATTTTAGATATCAATTCCAATAACGTAAATAGGTACTTGAATTGCACTTTTTATATGTGGTAAATACTTAATTACTTTTTCATAAGATAAACTTCCGTCCCACTTTAACCTATAATTACTTTTTAAGTATTTTTGCATTTTATTAGTTGTAACTATATATACACCAAAATCTATATTGTCTAAATTTGAATATGAAGCAATCTGCATTTTCAATAAATCAATTCCAATAAATGAGGCATGCCCAAATTGTACTTCAACACCAATTCTATCCTTTAAAAAATCCATTTTTGCATACGCAGCTTCTTCACTTGAAAATACAGGAGCCTGACGTTGCCAGCCTTTAGCAACAAATAATTCATCAAGTATTTTATTTAAATTAGGTCTGCTCAATATTGTTAGATCTTTACAGGCTTCTAAAATAACTTCTTCCATTTCAGTTTTTAAATTCAGTCTACCATTGAATACTTGTTCTGCGAATCTATAAGAATATTTAACTAATCTAACACTCATCTTTTCCCCCCTAATTAAATAATATATACCAACACTTATTGTAATTTCCGCTATATAAAATTATTCAGTTGTCTTCTTTGTAATAGTATAGCACAGAATTTAAAAAGTTTCACCAACTGTGAAAATTAAAGAAATCCCCTGTATCAAACACCGCACTAACCATGAATGGCTAGTGCGGTATTAAAATACTATATATGCAATTATTTAGAACTTCCCAGCCTTAGCCGCTTCTTCGATGGAAACTGGAAATCTCGATTTTACAGTATTTCCACGTTTAAAATGTAGGAATGCTCAAGAAATAAACGACATTTCTATACCTTTTTGTACATCGTTTCGCCCTCTAAATTCCGTTTCAATAATAACCAAGTCTCCTCCGCATCATTTCCTATTATTCAAAGACGTCTTGTTATAACTCGCAGAGCTAAGCCCCAAGAGTACCCCAAGAAACGTATCAATGGCCGTTATCGTTCCCACTACCTGTTCGCCATAAGGAATTCCCCAGATCCCAGCCAGAGCAAAATATAAGGTTCCAACAGCGGGAAGCAAATACATGGCAATCCACTTAAGAATATCATAAGTCTCGTTACTTATCTTCATAATCGCATTCCTCCTATTCGTATTTTGATTTATGAATCGGTAATTTGTTCACCTCATTCATCACACGTTCGGCAGATCCATTTCCGCCCATTTTTTCATATGGTTTATACAGGTACTCATAGAGGTTTTCGTACTCATCAGAAGTGACATAGCCTCTCTCGATGTAGGACATTCCCAAATACATAATCCGATCGTGCCCAAGACCCAAAAGCATCTCCGACTTTACATCCTTTTTATCAAGCCTCTTTGTGATGTAGACCCACAGTCCAGATGACGCAAGAACTGAACTGAAAACAGTAAGTAATATTTGAAATTGTGGTTCCATCTAATACCCTTTCACCTTTCTCAATATTCTTTCTTATCCATTCAACGAATCATAAATACAGGACGAACCCCACATTGATTGTGGGCTGAACTATAATGCGCGTTACTATCAAAAACCGCAAAGTGTTGACGGGAAATGACATCTCGTAGCCAAAAGCCAGCAATATCTGTATATGTAAACTGATTGCTTATTCTAAATAAAGCCAATTGTCTATTAATTGGTGATTTATTTTCCCAGTTCTTTCCATCGCAGACTTCTCTGCTAAAGTACCCGCGTGTCATGATTTCAGTTGGCAGCTCAACGGTCGATACTTCCACCTCTTTCCATTCGCTAGGACGACCATCAACAACGGCACTGCTTAGTGTTTCTACGTGTTCAATGATATGATTTTCACCAAATGCAAGATTTATCAACCTTTTTGCCTCGTTGATATTTTTGGTATACATTTCCGATCCAAAATACCCGCCATCCGTTGACGCTCTTGAATTCATTTGAGCTCGATACAATCCACTATCAGGCATAATCACAAGATGATGGGCATTAGTTAGAACAAAATTAGCTCCTTCTTTATACCAATAATCGATATCTACAATACGCCATTTAAATCCATTAATCTCCCAATAATCTCCAACAAAGAACCCTTGGAAATTCCCCTTTCTGATTTCTTTACTTTGTTGATCGGTGAAAGACGAACCTAAATTTTTTCCTCTAAATATGCTTCTCCGTATTTCTACCGAAGCGAAGGTATCAAAAGCTGCAAATATTAAATTCTCTGCTTCAATGGATTTATTTCCATCATCGGTACGAACTAAAAATTTATTTTTTTTCGCCAGAGTGTCAATCGTATCGATTTCTGAAAAATCGAGTTCATCAACGGATTGCTGCAATTCCTTTGTATCTTTCTCCAATTCTAATATCCGATTAGCCAGATTCGAGGCAACATCTTCTGAGATAATATCCTGGATTTGAGAAATCCATTCGTAAAAGCCCTCTTTTGCCTCGCTCCTCCATTCTAACATTTCAGTAGTAAAAGTATTATACCAGCTTGAATAATTCTGTTGCCATTGGAGGTTTGCCGCCTCCACATAATTCGTTTCATCCGAATAGAATTTCTCCCATTGATCGCGCCATTGTGCCAAAAGATCGTCGACTGACATTTTCTCAAGGGGGGCTGTCACAAATGGGCATTCTGATGTTCCTATCGTATTCGTAATATTCGCCTGACGGATTGCGGTTACACCGGGATCTAATTGAATATAGGCAAGAGGGTACTGCCATCGATCCGTTGTTTTTATCATGGATGGTTTGACTGGAACAGATGCCGGTGTTCCTTTCACAATCTTAATTGAATTCTTTCTTTCACTTTCTCTTGCGTCCACTTCTAAAACAACTGCATCAATTCTTTTTAAAATAAGATCGGATTCTGGAACTTCTAACGGAAGTATCGAATCATTCAGAGTCCAGGTATGATTAAACCACGCTCTTCCAGTGCCAACATGAACGGTCATTCCCGAGGATTCTTTGACCATCATGGTATCCCCAACATGTTGTAAAATACCGTCACGTATAATCCCATCAAAAATACTAGACATCTGAATTGCATCATACGTCCGGTCTTTATTTTTTGAGTTGTAAAAACCATATGTAACACTCATGTTTTTCCTATCCTTTCTGGTTACTCTACATTAATAAATGTTGGATACGAGACAACGCCTTCTTTATTCTGAGATCGAATAAATTCCGTCACACGGGATTTACCCTCGATCCCGTATTCGTTTACAATCTGAACAATGTCCCCCATAAAAAAATCTTCTCCATACTGGTACATTCTGGTTGTTTCAACCTTCCCTTCAAAAGACTTGGTAGAAACATTGTCTGACAAATTTTCCAAACCTCTTTGGGTAAGCTGAGCATTATACTCCGAATCGGTTAAAGTGCGATTGTCTATGGTTGAAGAAATATCCCTCGCATCTGTATACATCTCTCTTCGATTCAGTCCTTTCCCTGCCCCTGATGGACAAGTCACGGTTATCGACTTTCGTTCGGCGCCCTCGCCTTCACCAACAACCAAAGTAACGGTCTTCAAAGTTTTTTTTGATTCAAGATAATTCGTATTGATTATATTTTCAAATTTGGGAGAGAAAACAACATATGGATTTGCTAATTGATCATAGGAACGGTCCGCACCGGCGTAGAGTTTAAAAATAAACTTATTATCATCGGACAGTTTTATTTGGAATCCTATATGTTTAGAATCACATAGTTTTTTTATAGCATCATACAAAATATCCCCTGTAAATTGGGCCTCTATTTTTAGATTAGTAATTTGGGGATCTGTGGATTCCTCGAATATAAAACCCTCCACCTTTCTGGCAGGATCGGAAGGATTGATGATGTTTTCATCCAATAGCTTCTTGATTCCATTTTGAAAATCTCCACTGAGAATCGTTCGTTTCCAAATGATTCTCCGATCTAACATGGATTCCAACGATCTTCCTGTAACGGTAAAACAATGCCCATTCTCGGTATCGGACTCAAGTTTTCTATCTTCGATAATCATTATCTTGTCGGACTCTTTCAGCCAAAGATAGTAATCGTCTTTTAAAACCCCAAGGATAGCATCATTAACACTCGTACATACTTCAAAATCTCCATAGGAAGAATAACGTTCTGTCCAAATTAGAGATTCAAAAGTGTCAAATACTGAAAGCATGCGCATGGAAGTATCCAGAATAATTAACTCCATCACCTATACCCCCTCAAATGCCGTTCTATTTTCAATTTTAAACTGTACGTTTACTATACCTTCTTTAACCACATAAGCAAAGATATTATCCCCTTTCGATAGATGGAACCAGTCAGCATCTTTATCGAGACAATTTAAAATGTTTTTATAGATACCATCGCGAAGCAGAGTGATTGATTTGTCCCCTTTGACAGTTGAAATGATAATTTCATCCCCCGCAATGATTCCAGAACCTGTTATCTGCTTTATCTTCTCCGCATCGATATGCATTTCTTCCCTCGTCCCGGTGTTGTAAATTGTAATATCAGATACATTTCCAATCGCGTGAATTGTGATTAAAACTCCAATTTCAGCATCACCTGAATAATATACTGTCTGTTCTGTCTCGTTTTTGATTTCTCCAAATTCGATCAGTTTTTCAGTCAGGGATTCGTTGGAAAAAGGAAACTCAAACAGCGGAAGCACCCCGTAGAAAATGGTTGTATTGATTCCATCGGGACCAGCAGAATAAAAATATGGATCGGGACACACGATGGAAATCTGAGTGGTTTCATTACTGCTGAAAATATTCGGTTCGTTGGATTCTACATATCCATAAGTCTCGCAAATACGATTGTCTGTTTCGATTAGAAGCCTTACCCTCTTTTTAATCGGAAAATATTTGTAAGTCTCATGTCTTGCATCTTCGATTTGAGGATTGAACATCAATTTCAGCGACATGACAATGTTTCTGGAATTAACCCTTGCCGAGTTATATAGCGAACCATCATTCGTAGAAATTTCCGTCATATTGATATCCGCTTTGCTTGGTCCCAACCCACTAATCGATTGAACGACAAACCCGGAGGACTCCGGGAATGCCAATTCAAATGTTTTTGATTCTCCTAAGTAATTGGTTACTGTTACTGCTCGGATCATGTGCTGTCCACCAGTCCTTTCATTGCTGAAAATTGATTCTTTGTCTGCCGATAAATATCAATTCTTGATAGCGCTTTGGGCGAATAATTGTTTTGGGTAAATTGGTAGGTGTTTCCCATTGAAATACGTTCTTCATTTTGAAGTTCTTTATCCAAAACACGATTACTCATTCCAAGGCTAACAGACATCGCTCGATTTCGGCTGAATAAAGTATTGAGTCGACCTGCCTCGGTCGCCACATCTGAAAGATCGAGCACCGGTCGAATTGTGGGTTCCACATCTATATCCGTATCTACATAATTGGCAATCCTGGAAATCACATCATTCAACCCATCAATAGCAGATTTGGCAACGTTCCTACCTGCTCTACCGGCCTTTGGAATATTGTCAACCAACGCATTTATAAAACCGATGCCCGCAAAGTTACCAATCCCATAGAAACGCTTCGAAGGGGAGTTTTCATCCAATTCTTCCTCCGCCGCTTCCGCTGCGGCCCGCGCCATCGCTCTTGCTCTCGCTTCCGCTTTCCAAGTTCTTTCGCTAATACCATCACAAAATCCGTCAACCAAGTACGCGCCAGCAGACTGAAATCTACCATGATGGTCTTCGATGGATGATATCGCACTGCTCAACGCTGCTGTAAAAGCAGTAAGAAGTTCTCTCTCCTTGCTTTCTACACCTGTGATGAGTCTGCCCATACACTCCGTTCCCGCGGAGGTAAATTCTGTGTACCGATTTTCAATTACTGTGAGGCAAGCACTCATAATCGTCGTGAACGTCATTCGCGCATTATTGTCTTGCGACCTTATACCAGCGATCAGTTTCACCATGAGCTGTGTTCCGGTTGATGTGAATTCCCAATATTTATTCTGTATCGTAGTCAGACAACCGCTAATGATATTAAGAAAAGTCGTTCTAGCAACACTGTCCTGTGACCGTACGCCGGCAATGAATTTGGCCATTAATGTAGAGCCACTGGTCTGAAATTCTCCCTGTTTTCCGTTCATCATCGCCAATACTGCTTGGACCAACGTATTAAACGTAGTCGTCAGTTCGGGCTTTTTTGCATTGGCGCCATTGATGAATACAGAAATCATACTTGACGCCGCAGCTTTCACCCTGGATTCTGCATTATGGAATGAATTGATAAATCCTGTTACGCCTGTTTGCCCAAGGGTTGTCAATGCGGAACTAAAAGAAGTCATCCCGCTTGTATCTAACCCAACCATTCCTCTCGCCATACTCACAAGGCGATTTGTTTGTGTGATTACCTCAGACAAGATTGCTGTCTTAACGCCACTAATGTAGTTATAGTAGTTGTTGAAGTGAGCGCCAAAGGAAGCCATATCACTACCGAAGCTGGAAAGCGTCATATCATCGGAGAACCACCCTCCTTCTTTGGGAAGACTCTTTTGCAGTTCAACGATGGACGTAGCCGCATTGGTCGTAGTTGTAACGATATTTGCATCCACATCTTTCATATAATCGGAATATTCTGCAAAATTCTTACCAAAGGAGACCAAACTTGTACCAAAGGTAGCAATATCGTTGTCTCCGGTAAGCCAACTCACCAATCCGTCCGTGTTCGGTAATGTATTTGCCAGCTCAACCACTGCTTTGCCAGCCGTTGCGGAATTCGTAACAGCTTCCACATCAATTCCCGCAATCGCATCGGAGTAGGATTTCATTGCTCTACCAAAAGGCACCAGCTTCTCCCCGAACGTGTCCATGTCGTTCTCTCCGGTAAAGAAGCCCACGACACCGCCACTGTTGGGAACAGTATTTGCCAATTCGATTAACGCCTTTCCCGCCGTAGCGGATTCCACGATCACATTTGCATCCAGACCTTTTACAGCCTGTGAGAACAGCATCATTGCCTCGCCGAACGGTACAAGCTGCTCACCAAACGCATCCATGTCATTTTCACCGGCAAAGAAACCTACCACGCCTCCGGAATTCGGAATTGTGGTTGCCATTTCAGCCATGGCCTTTCCTGCGGTAGCAGCATTCGTTACGGTGTCAGCATCCAGTCCTCTTACGGCATTTGCAAATCCCATCATCGCCTCGCCAAACGGAATAAGCTGAGCTCCGAATGCGCTCATATCATTTTCGCCTGTGAAGAATCCGATAACCCCTCCAGAATTCGGAAGAGTTGCCGCCATCTCCGCAAGCGTCCTTCCGGCAGTAGCCGCATTTGCCACCAATTCCCCGTCCATACCGGCAATGGCAATGGAGAAATCCCGCATCGCTTCACCAAAGGGAACGAGTTGGGTAGCAAAATCGCTCAGGGAAGATCCCCCTGTAAGCCAGGAAGTCAATCCGTTCAGAATATCGGCTGCTGTCAGGATAAGGATGGTTTCCGCCAATGCTTTCACACCGTCCAGCATGGAAGGATTAAGCTGTGTAGCACCTTCGATAAATGGCTGCACATTCGTCATAAATGCAGAAAGGTCTGCGCCAATTTGAGGGAACTGACTGGAGACTCCAGACATGAAGCCGCCAACAATGCCACCGACAAATTTACCAATCGCAGTACCAATTCCCTGAAGAAGATTTCCGCCCTCACCGATAAGCCATTCCAACCCAGGAATCTGAGCCAGAGCGCCGACAGCCGCCAGAACCAATGCCAACTCCGCAATGACTGCACCCATTCCGAGAACACCAACCATAGCCCCAGGTACCAAGGAAGCAACAGCACTGAGAGCAAGCATAATTGCTGAGAGCAAACCAATTCCAGCGATTCCTTTGATGAGTACATTCACATCAATACCACTCAAGGCGTCGATTACCCCGTCAAAGAAAGCCATCAGTAACTCTACGCCAGCTTTAATCAATTCCGGTAGTTTCGTTGTGATAGCCTGAATAATCCCAATCAGAATATCGAATAACTGCTCCACGATGGTCGGTGTGTGTTCGACCAGAGCCGAAAGGACACTGTCGATCAGGACAAATAGCCCGTCCACAACTGCTGGTACAGCCGTAACCAAAGCATCGACTGCGGCAAGAACCAATACTGTAAATGCCTCGGCAATAGCTGGCCCGCCATTTGCGATTACTCCAG
>ERZ857801.2504-NODE-2504-length-15148-cov-3.098059_pt1 | contig 15148 bp, 15 predicted proteins | sample MGYA00519762_ERZ857801 | MGnify/ENA primary metagenome ERZ857801 (study PRJEB31778, sample SAMEA3449368) | human gut metagenome | biome: human gut; feature: human-associated habitat; material: faeces | place: United Kingdom | collected 2010/2012 ...
CTATGATTCTTTGGATCAGAACTATAATGCAACCAAACATTCTTCTACCCATGCTACTGCTTACGCGCTGTGCTACGGTGTGTTTGACAGCCAGTCAATGGCAGATGACATGTGCGAGTTTGTATATAACCAGTGTAAAGAAGAATTCAAGGGAAGTGTGTATGTCACATACTTTATTTTAAAAGGGCTCTATAATGGAAACCATGGCGAGTATGCGGAAAAACTAATGACAAATCCGAAGGTGGGCGAGAATGTAAAAACATTTGCTTCTCTGTTAGATGATCTGCATTGTACGATTACACCGGAAGCCTGGGGACATAAATGGAAAGGCAACATGACCATGTCACATCCTTGGGGAGCTGCTCCGGGGTGCTCTCTTGTGCAGGGAACCTTTGGCATTCTTCCGACAAAGGCAGGATTTGAAGAATTTGATATTAAGATTCAGCCGGGGGATATTGCCTCTGCCGAGGTAAAGGCGCCTACAGTAAAAGGAGCAGTAGAGGTTTCCTATTCTGATGCGGATAAGGAAAATGCTCTTGTGGCAGATGTTACAATTCCGGCTAATACAAAAGCAAAGGTATATATGCCGGTTACGAATAAGAATCTGGGGTATCTGCTGATAGACAAAGAGAAGACAGAAGCGGTGAATAATGGAAGCTACCTTTTTGTAGAATTGGGCTCCGGTTCTTACCATATTGAAATCAGCGATGAGGAAACAGAATATAAACCACATTTGACAGTAAAAGCAAATGCAGAGAAGACAGAACTTTATACAGAAGAAACAACAGCGATTTCTGCAGGAGTTACCGATCAGTTTGGAGATAAGATCACAAAAGAAGACGGACTTACACTGACATACGAAAGCTCGGATGAAAATATCCTGACGGTGGATAAAGACGGTGCGGTGACGGCGGTCTCAGAAGGGGCGGCTGCTGTAACTGTGACAGCAGAATATATGGGCGAGAAAGCGTCCGCTTCTGTAGACTTTCATGTGTCTCCTGCTCCGGTCGTTATGACAGATATGGTGCTGGAGATAGAAAGCAAGGATGCGGCAATCGGTGTCGGCAAGACGACGAAGGCCGTCTTAAAAGCGGTATATAGCGACGGGCATGAAGAAGCAATCGATCCGTCTCTTGTAACATTCCAGGCGGACAGCGATGCAGTAAAAATTGAGGCAGACGGCACGATAACAGGGCTAAAAGAAGGAGAAGCTGTTATCACCGCGTCTACACTGCAAAAAACAGATGAATTGAATGAGAAGTTTGCTTCAGATAAGATTGTAGTAGATACAGTATGGGCATTTGATGGAAAAACCAGTCCGCTGCAAGGAGTAGAAGTCAAGGATGGAAAACTCTATGCCAAAAAAGGACAAAAGGTGATAAATACAGATGCGGATAAACAGGGAAGTGTTATCAGTGGTTCGTTTACGATTGAGAGCACAGCGGCCAGTATCTCCTTTAATACACAAGATAATAGCCACCGGTACTTCTGGCAGTTTAGAACAGACGGCACGTTGAAGAAGCATAAAGGAGATGCGGAGCATTTTGATACGGTATCCATACAATTGAAGGACGGAGAAAACAAGTTCTTGATTGCCACAATAGATGGGAAGATTTATACATATCTAAATCAACAGCTTGTAGACGTGTGCGACGTAGATCCCAATATGCCGGTAAGCGGCGGATTCGGCGTACGAAACGGAAACTCTGAAAGCTTCTATATCAACAGCCTGAATATAGGAAATGAGTTCTCGCTAAAGGCGCAGAATCAAGTATCTGTCACAGATACACTTCCGGTAATCGAATCTGTAACTAATCCGGAAAATATACTTGTGGCAAACGGTACGGCATGGGAGGATCTGCATCTTCCACAGACGGTAGAGGCTGTCTTAAGTGACGGGACAACTGTGTCGGCATCCGTAGAGTGGAGTGGAAATTATGATGGAAATACAGCCGGAGAGTATGTGCTGACCGGTACGATCAACGGAAGCTCGACCTATGAAAATCCGGAAGCAGTCAGCGCACAGATAACAGTAACCGTACAACAGGCGGTTTTAAATCCGGTGATACTGACAGATGAAAAGACTGGAATCACAGTGGAGGCAGAGGCCGGGATTCTTCCGGAAGACGCCGTACTGAAAGTGACGCAGCTCCAGAAAGGCGACGCTTATGATGCGTATACAAAAGCTCTGAAAGATACCTGTTCTTCTATCATACCGTATGAAGTGAAAGTGTTAAAAGACGGACAGGAAATAGATCTTGCAGGAAATAGAGTAACTGTAAAAATTCCGGTTCCGGAAGGATATGATACGGACAGACTTCTCCTTTATCAGGCAGCGGAAGACGGAACACTTGACAAAGTGGCATTCCGATGCGAGGACGGAAAAATCATTCTGGAATCAGACAGGCTGGGCGTGTTTGTTGTAGGTGAAAAAATACAGATAACAGATGAGGAACAGACGCAAAATTCCGATAAAGACAAAGACAGCCAGCCGGCAGATGCGGTAAAAACGGGAGATGATACAAAAGGATTCTATTTGCCTGTCATTGGAATTGTAGGAGCACTTCTTCTTGCAGGAGGTGTGACAGTTATTGCGATTCGAAGAAAGAGAGACGGAAAAGATAAATAACAAATTAAGATAAAAACAGAAGACCTTGTCAGATGGTAAGCCCATTTGACAGGGTCATATTGTTATAAAACCAATAAAATCAACAATGAAAATATTCAAAATAATCGAAAAACCAATAATAAAAAAGAGAAATTATGTTGATTTTGTTGACTTTAAAGATTCTTTTTTATATAATGAAAACAAACTGGGTGGAGAGTCATTTCTCCTGTACTTCAGGAAGAAGAGGAAAGAAAGGAGCAACAGGTCAAAATGGGATTGTATACATATGACAGTACAGAGATTCCAAAGTCAGACAGAATTCCGCGTCTGGTGGAAAATCTGTATGCAAAGATGCCGGAGATTGAACCGGCCAGGGCAGTCCTGCTTACAGAATCCTATAAGCAGACAGAAAAAGACCCCATGGTGATTCGCAGGGCAAAGGCATTTGCACACATTCTGGAAAATATTCCGATTGTCATCCGAGACTTAGAGCTGATCGTGGGCAGCACTACGATCGCGCCGAGAGGATGTCAGACATATCCGGAATTTTCTTATGAATGGCTGGAGGCAGAATTTGACACGGTAGAGACTAGAACTGCAGATCCGTTCTATATTTCAGAAGAAACAAAACAAAAATTAAAAGAGGCGGACGCATATTGGAAGGGCCGTACAACAAGCGAGCTGGCGACCTCCTACATGGAGCCGGAGACATTGCTTGCGATGGAGCACAATATGTTTACGCCGGGAAATTATTTCTACAATGGTGTGGGACATGTCACCGTAAAATATGGAGAGGTTCTTTCTATCGGCTTTGCGGGGATTAGAGAGAAGGCGGAAGAAGAGCTTGCGTCGTTAAGTCTGGCTGATGGAAATTACCAGAAGAAATCTCGTTTTTTAGAAGCAGTAATGATAAGCTGCAATGCAGTGATTGCCTATGCGAGAAGATACGCCCGTCTTGCGCTTGAAAAGGCGGAAATCTGTAAAGATGCTGCACGCAAGATGGAATTGCTCCAGATTGCGCAGAACTGTGCGAATGTACCGGAGAAAGGGGCAAGCAGCTTCTATGAGGCATGTCAGTCCTTCTGGTTTGTACAGCAGCTTCTTCAGATCGAGTCCAGCGGACATTCTATTTCTCCTGGACGTTTTGACCAGTATATGTATCCCTATTATAAAAAGGATATAGAAAACGGGAAAATTACAAGAGAATTTGCACAAGAGCTGATGGACTGTGTATGGGTGAAATTAAATGATTTAAATAAATGCCGTGACGCAGTATCCGCGGAAGGATTTGCAGGCTACAGCCTGTTTCAAAATCTGATAGCCGGAGGAGTAAATGAGGACGGGGTAGATGTGACAAATGACTTGTCCTTTATGTGCATCAATGCATCTATGCATGTTGCACTTCCACAGCCTTCTCTGTCTGTAAGGGTGTGGAATGGTTCTCCGCACGAATTTCTGATAAGAGCAGCAGAACTGACCCGTACAGGAATCGGGCTTCCGGCGTATTATAATGACGAAGTGATTATTCCGGCGCTGGTAAGCCGCGGTCTTACACTTCAGGACGCAAGGGACTACAATATTATCGGCTGTGTGGAGCCGCAGAAGGCAGGAAAGACAGAAGGTTGGCATGACGCGGCATTCTTCAACATGTGCCGTCCGTTGGAGCTGGTTTTCCATAATGGAAAAGACAAGGGCGTACAGGTTGGGCCAAAGACTGGTGAGGTAGAGGATATGAAAACATTTGAAGAATTCTACCATGCCTATAAAATCCAGATGGAGTATGCCATTAAGCTGCTCGTCAACGCAGACAATGCGATTGATGTAGCGCACGCAGAACGCTGTCCGCTTCCCTTCTTGTCCTCTATGGTAGATGACTGTATGAAACGAGGAAAGACAGTACAGGAGGGCGGCGCCGTCTATAATTTCACAGGCCCTCAGGGATTCGGCGTTGCAAATATGGCAGACGCGCTCTATGCAGTCAAGACATTGGTGTATGACGAAAAGAAGATTACCATGAAGGAATTAAAAGAAGCATTGCTTACGAACTATGGCAAAGGTCTAAGTGATGAAGATGTGGCTGACATTACAAAGGAAGTTGCACAAGGAATGCAGGAGGCCGGAGAAACAGTAAATGCACAGACGGTGGAGGCTATTTTAAAGAGCGTGGTAGCTGCGTCGGAGTCAGCAGAAGCGAAGGAAAACGGCGAACGAATTTTGAAGCTGATAGAGAAAGTACCGAAGTTTGGAAATGATTTGCCGGAAGTAGATGCGTTTGCCAGAGATGTAGCGTATACATATACAAAACCACTCGAGAAATATAAAAATCCGCGCGGCGGAATGTTCCAGGCAGGTCTGTATCCTGTATCGGCAAATGTTCCTTTGGGAGCGCAGACTGGTGCGACACCGGACGGAAGACTTGCGCATACACCTGTTGCGGACGGTGTTTCTCCATCAGCAGGAAAGGACACGCATGGACCGACAGCAGCGGCAAATTCCGTATCTCGGCTGGATCATTACATTGCGTCCAATGGAACGTTATTTAATCAGAAATTCCATCCTTCTGCGTTGAGTGGCAGAAGAGGACTCGAAAACTTTGTCGGCCTGATCCGTTCTTATTTCGATCAGAAAGGAAGCCATATGCAGTTTAATGTAGTCAGCCGCGAGACACTTCTGGATGCGCAGAAGCATCCGGAACAGTACAAGCACCTTGTTGTCAGGGTTGCGGGATACAGTGCGCTGTTTACAACATTGTCCAAGTCATTGCAGGATGATATTATCCGCAGGACAGAGCAAGGCTTCTAAATAGAGAAGAAAGGAAAGGACATGGAAGAATATTTACAGACAAAGGGCAGAATTTTTGATATTCAGAGATATTCCATCCATGATGGTACGGGAATCCGGACGATTGTATTTTTGAAGGGGTGCGTACTGCGGTGCAGGTGGTGCTGTAATCCGGAATCCCAGGAATATAAAATTCAGACGATGTACGTACAGGGCGAGCCCAAGATCATTGGAGAAGACGTCGCAGTAAAAGAAGTGATGGAGACAGTGGAGAAAGACAGGGTATACTATAGAAGAACCGGGGGAGGACTTACCCTGTCAGGAGGAGAAAGCCTGTGCCAGCCGGCATTTGCAAGAGATTTGCTTCGCGCCGCGCAGGAAAGCGGAATCAATACAGCGATGGAGAGTATGGGATGCGCGGACTATCAGGTAATAGAAGAAATTCTTCCCTGGCTGGATCAGTATCTGCTCGACATTAAGCATATGAATTCTGCAAAACATAAAGAATTTACCGGCAGAGGCAATGAATTGATGCTGGAAAATGCAAGGAAGATAGCGGCGTCCGGACAGACAGAATTAAGTATCCGCATACCGGTGATTCCTGGATTCAATGATACAAAAGAGGAAATCAGGGACATTGCCCGATATGCGAAAGAGATAGGAAATGTAAAAAGAATCCATTTGCTTCCCTACCACCGGCTTGGACAGGATAAATATGCCGGACTTGGAAGAGAGTATTTGATGGGAGATGTAGAGCCGCCGGAGAATCAAAAGATGGAAGTGCTTTTACAGACGGCAAAAGAAGCATCGCAGATGGAATGTCAGATAGGAGGTTAAAAGAAGATGGCACAGGAACATATACCGGAAAGAATTGTACAAGAGCTGGTTCCAGGAAAAGAAATTACGATTGCACATCTAATTGCCAGTCCAGATATTACGCTGTATGAAAAGCTGGGATTGGATCCAAGAGTAGAATACAGTAAATCTGCGATAGGAGTTCTGACAATCAGTCCGGCGGAAACAGCCATTATTGCCGCCGATATTGCTATCAAAGCGGCAGGAATTGAATTGGGGTTTGTAGATCGCTTTAGTGGAACTCTGATTGTAACAGGAACCATTTCTGAGACAGAAGCGGCGATTCGGGCAGTTCTTTCCTATGTAAAAGAGAAGATGGGCTTCTCTGTATGCGAGATAACAAGGACTTGATTCTATGAAAAAAATTGTACTAATGGGGCGCAGCGAATGTGGAAAAACTACATTGACGCAGGCTCTCAAGGGAGAAAAGATACACTATCACAAGACCCAGTATGTCAACAATTTTGATGTGATTATCGATACACCGGGAGAATATGCACAGACAAAACATCTGGGGTATGCACTGGCGCTGTACGCTTATGAAGCAGATATTGTGGGACTGCTTTTATCGGCGACAGAGCCCTATTCTCTGTATCCCCCCTGCTGCACATCTATGTGCAACCGAGAGGTGGTTGGCATTGTGACAAAAATCCATGATGAAAACGCGAATGTAGAACGTGCCAAGAGGTGGCTAAGACTTGCCGGATGCAAGAAAATTTTTTATGTTGATTCTAAAAAATACGAAGGAATTCCGGAAATTTTAGAGTATTTAAAAGAGGAGGGAGATGTGCTCCCCTGGGAAGAAGATTTCCAATAAAACCAACATGAAAATTAGTTGACTAATGTGGGATTGTGTGGTAATATTCAACTAGAAACAACACAAAACAAATATTTTATGCTGTTTTGTTCAGAAATCCAAGGAGGAGAAGAAATGCAAAACGAATATGAGATTAAAAAAGAGATGTGTGAAATCGGCAGACGAGTTTACAATCGTGGAATGGTTGCAGCAAATGACGGTAACTTTTCTGTAAAACTCAACGATAATGAATTCTTGTGCACACCGACAGGGGTTAGCAAAGGATTTATGACACCAGAATATATCTGTAAGGTGGATGCAAACGGAAATGTAATCCAGGCAAATAAAGGATTTAAGCCGTCATCAGAGATCAAAATGCATATGCGTGTGTATAAAGAAAGACCGGACGTAAAATCGGTTGTACATGCTCATCCTCTCTATGCAACGACATTTGCGATTGCAGGAATTCCGCTGACACAGCCAATTATGCCGGAAGCGGTAATTGCATTAGGATGTGTTCCGATTGCAAAATATGGTACACCGTCAACAGAAGAGATTCCGGATGCAGTAGAAGAACACCTGCAGTATTTTGATGCAGTGCTGCTGGAAAATCATGGAGCGCTGACCTACTCCGATTCTTTATTGAACGCTTACCATAAGATGGAATCCGTAGAATTCTACGCACGTCTGTTATGGCAGAGTATGCAGATTGGCGGGCCACAGGAACTTTCCAAAGAACAGGTAGAAAGATTGTATGAGATCAGAAGACAGTTCGGGCTTCCTGGAAAACATCCTGCAAATCTGTGTCCAAATGCGAAAGCAGGAAAACCAAGCTGCCATACCTGCGGCGGTGGCTGCGGCACTGCAAAAGCTGCTTCTGCAACAATTGGAAATGCGGACGCAGACTTGGTTGCTTCTATTACAAAGAAGGTTATGGATCAATTAGGAATGAACTAAGACAAGCATAAAGCATATAGAGCATATAGAAATGAGGACTGCTATGAACGAACAGGATATTACCAGAGCAGTGAAAGCTGTGCTGGAAGAGATGGAAGAAAAACATTCCAATCAGATTGGCGGGCATGTCTGTAAATGCAAAAAACAAGAGATGACTTTAAATCTTGCAAATGCACTGATAGAAAAGGTGAAGGCATATGCGAAAGAAATAGGGGTCAATGTGGTAATTGCTGTTTCAGACAAGGCGGGCAGGCCTGTTGCCGTCCAGTGCATGGACGATGCCTACATAGCAAGCTTTGATATTGCAATCAATAAAACATTTACTTCAGCGAGCCTCAAGATGTCTACGGAACAGTTAAGCCATTTGAGCCAGCCGGGACAGTCTTTATACGGAATCCAGTTTACAAACGGAGGTAAAATTGTTATCTTCGGCGGAGGGGAACCGTTAGAAGCAGATGGAAAAATAATAGGTGCCCTGGGGGTAAGCGGCGGTACAGCGGAACAGGATACGAAGATTGCCGCTTATGGAAGGGACGTTTTTAAGGAGGTATTAGCGTGTCTGTAAATGAACAGATGGTGCAGGACATTGTGCAGGAAGTGCTTGCAAAAATGCAGATAGCATCTGATGTGTCAGGAAACAGAGGTGTGTTTGCTGACATGAACGAGGCGATTGCAGCCGCACAGAAAGCACAGAAGATTGTTGCGAGAATGACCCTGGACCACAGAGAAAAAGTAATCTCCAACATCCGCAGGAAAATCAAAGAAAATGCGGAAATTCTTGCACGTATGGGTGTGGAAGAAACCGGCATGGGAAATGTTGGACATAAGATTTTGAAACATCAGCTGGTGGCAGAAAAGACACCGGGAACAGAAGATATTACAACAACGGCATGGTCTGGAGACAGAGGGCTTACCCTTATCGAGATGGGCCCATTCGGGGTAATCGGAGCAATCACACCGTGTACAAACCCGAGTGAGACGGTGCTTTGCAATACAATCGGAATGTTTGCAGGCGGAAATACAGTCGTATTTAACCCGCATCCGGCGGCGATTAAAACTTCTATCTATGCTGTGAATCTGCTGAATGAAGCTTCTGTAGAAGCAGGCGGGCCGGATAACATTGCATGCACAGTAGAGCATCCGACTTTGGAGACGAGCAATGTGATGATGAAACACAAAGCAATTCAACTGATTGCTGCGACTGGAGGGCCAGGCGTTGTGACAGCGGTTCTTTCTTCAGGAAGAAGAGGAATCGGAGCAGGTGCAGGAAATCCGCCGGCGCTGGTGGACGAGACAGCAGATATTCGCAAGGCTGCACAGGATATTGTAAATGGCTGTACATTCGACAATAATCTTCCATGTATTGCAGAAAAAGAGATAGTGGCAGTGGACAGCGTGGCAGATGAGCTGATGCATTATATGATAGAGGAACAAGGGTGCTACCTTGCTTCGAAAGAGGAGCAGGACGCTTTGACAGCAGTCGTATTAAAGGACGGACGTTTAAACAGAAAATGTGTAGGACGTGACGCAAAGACGCTGCTTGGCATGATCGGCGTGACAGTGCCGGACAACATCCGCTGCATTACATTCGAAGGGCCAAAGGAACATCCGCTGATTGCGACAGAGCTTATGATGCCGATTCTCGGCGTAGTAAGAGCAAAGGATTTTGATGACGCAGTGGAGCAGGCGGTGTGGCTGGAGCATGGAAACAGACATTCTGCACATATCCATTCTAAGAATGTAGACAATATCACAAAATATGCAAAGGCAATCGATACGGCGATTCTTGTGAAAAACGGACCGTCTTATGCGGCTCTTGGATTCGGCGGCGAAGGATTTTGTACATTTACTATCGCCAGCAGAACAGGTGAAGGACTTACAAGCGCAAGCACCTTTACAAAGAGAAGACGCTGCGTAATGACAGACAGTTTATGTATTCGATAGAGGAGGACAAAAAACATGGAAATGAATTCTGCAAATGTAGAAGCGGTTGTAAAACAGGTACTGGAAAGTATGCTGGAAAAACCAATTCCTTCTGCACAGACAGCAAACGCAGGAAGCCAGGCAATTCCAAAAACCGCACATGTTGCGATGCTGACTTCTCTGGAACACTATGACGTAAAGGAATTCCCGATGCCGGAGGTTGGCGACGGCGATATTCTCGTCAAAGTAGAGGGATGTGGAATCTGTGGGACAGATGCACACGAATTTAAGAGAGACCCGTTTGGACTGATTCCGGTAGCGCTCGGACATGAGGGAACCGGAGAAATCGTAAAAATGGGTAAAAACGTAAAAGCGGACAGCGCAGGAAAGCCGCTGAAAGTAGGCGACAAGGTTGTAACCTGTATGATTTTCAAGGACGATCCGGATATTACAATGTTTGACCTGAACAAGCAGAATGTCGGCGGAGCAGATGTATATGGACTTCTTCCGGATGACGATATTCACTTAAACGGATGGTTTTCAGACTACATATTGATTCGGGAAGGTTCCACTGTATTTAATGTAAGTGACCTGGATTTGAAGTCCCGTATTCTGATTGAACCATGTGCAGTGCTTGTACACGCAGTAGAGAGAGCAAAAACAACAGGCATCTTAAGATTCAACAGCAGAGTTGTCGTACAAGGATGTGGGCCGATTGGCTTGATTTGTATCGCAGTTTTGCGTACAATGGGTATTGAGAATATTGTTGCGGTGGACGGCGAACAGAAACGTCTCGACTTCGCAAAGAGAATGGGTGCAGAAAAGAGCGTAAACTTCAAAGATTTCCAGGGCATTGAAGCACTGGCGCAGGGAGTAAAGGATGCGTTCGGCGGATATGCGGCAGACTTCGCATTCCAGTGTACAGGTTCTCCTGTAGCACATGCCAATATTTATAAATTTATCAGAAATGGCGGCGGCCTGTGCGAGCTTGGATTCTTTATCAACGGTGGAGACGCAACCATCAATCCACACTTTGATCTGTGCTCCAAAGAGATTACATTGGTAGGCTCCTGGGTATACACATTGAGAGATTATGCGACAACGTTTGATTTCTTAAAGAGAGCAAAAGGAATCGGACTTCCAATGGATGAGCTGATTACACATGAGTTCCCACTGGAGCAGATCAATGAAGCTCACCAGACAAACCTGGCAATGAAGGGATTAAAGATTGCAATTATTAATAAATAATGAAGCCAGTCCCCTTAAAGGAGAAATGTTATGGGAGAAGCAGTAGGCATGTTGGAGGTGTTCGGGCTGTCAACCGCCTTTGCAGCGGCAGACGCAGGCTGCAAGGCAGGAAATGTCAGGCTGGAGACCTTTGATAAAAATAAACCGGCAAATGCAGATGAATTACCTGTACCACTGATTGTAATGATTAAATTCCGCGGCAGTGTATCCGATGTTACGGCGGCATTAGATGCAGCAAAACGAAGAGCAGAGGAGCTTGCGGGAGTTGTAGCTGAATATGAGATTGCAAGACCGACAGAGGATACAGAAAAGATGCTGAAGCTTAGCGGGTTAGATAAAGGAAAACCACATTTAATCAACGAAAAAGAAATTGAAGAAATTTAGGAGGAAAATAAAATGGCAATGGCACAGTTAGCATTAGGTATGGTAGAAACAAGAGGACTTACAGCAGCAATCGAGGCTGCAGACGCAATGACAAAGGCAGCAGAAGTAACATTAGTAGGGACAGAGAAGATTGGTTCCGGACTGGTAACTGTAATGGTGCGCGGAGATGTCGGAGCAGTAAAGGCTGCTGTTGAGACAGGAGCTGACGCAGCAGGAAGACTTGGGGAATTAGTTGCAACACATGTAATTCCAAGACCACACAACGACGTAGAGAAGATCCTTCCTACAGTATAGGAGAGTTCTGAAATAGAGAAGGGTTTAACTGCGAATGAATGAAAGGGAGCAGTCTCATGGGAAAAGCGTATGGATTTTTTGAAATCCCCAGTGTAACCGCAGCAGTGGTTGCCATAGATATCATGTGCAAGACAGCGGAAGTTGAGCTGGTCACATGGGAGAAAAAATTAGGCGGAAGACTTGTCACGATTATCATTCGAGGAGATGTGTCCGCAGTCACGCAGGCCATTGAAACTGCCGTAGCAAACGGAATCAAGGAACCTGCCTGCCATGTGGTAATTCCAAGTCCTCATGAAGAGATACTGAAGATTATCGCAAAGAGCGTGAACAGGGTAAATTAGGAGGCAGTGTGATGGCAGAGGAAAAAAAGACGGCCGGAGCTTCAAAGAGCACTGGCACATCCAAGAATGCAGGTGCGGCAAAAAAGACAACCAGTACTGCAAAAGCTGCATCCGCTAAGAAGGCAACAAAAACAACAACAGCCAAAGCGCCGTCAAAGACAGTACAGAGAGTGAAACAGGCGGCACATCAGGCAGAACAAGAACAACCAACAATTCAAAAGGAGGAACGAAGAATGTCACAGGAAGCATTAGGTATGGTGGAAACAAGAGGTTTGGTAGCATCTATTGAAGCAGCAGATACAATGTTAAAGGCTGCAAACGTAGTATTGGTAGGAACAGAGAAAATTGGTTCCGGACTGGTAACTGTAATGGTACGCGGAGATGTCGGAGCAGTAAAATCTGCAGTAGAATCTGGTGCAGAGGCAGCAGGAAGACTTGGGGAATTAGTTGCAACACATGTAATCCCAAGACCACACACAGATGTAGAGAAAATTCTTCCGGCAATCAAATAATAAAACATTTGTTTGACACAATATTTACGGCCTTACGTCCGCCGCAGGCGGCCGTAAGGCTTGTGAATACTTAATGAGGAGAATTGATATGGATAACAATAACGTAGCGTTAATTACAAAGCTTGTGCTGGAAGCGGTAGAAAAACAGAAATCTTCGAATGAAGGTGGATTTGTCGTACCGATCGGTGTTTCAGCGAGACATATTCACTTGACACAGGAACATGTGGAAGCTTTGTTTGGAAAAGGATATCAACTGACTAAGAAAAAAGAGCTGATGGGCGGACAGTTTGCCTCCAACGAGACGGTGACAATTGTAGGCCTGAAGCTTCGTGCGATAGAAAATGTAAGAATTTTAGGGCCTGTAAGAAAAAAATCACAGGTAGAAATCTCAGCAACAGACGCGATTCGCCTCGGGGTGAAAGCACCAATCAGAGAATCTGGAAATGTTGCTGGCAGCGCAGCGGTTGCGGTAGTCGGACCGAAAGGCGCGATTTATTTAAATGAAGGCTGCATCATTGCAAAGAGACATATCCATATGGCTCCAAAAGATGCGATGGCAGCAGGCGTACATGACGGGGATATTGTATCTGTAAAGGCAGATAACGAGAGAGGAACCATATTCAATCATGTACAAATCCGTGTGGACGACAGCTTTACTCTGGAAATGCATATCGATACAGATGAAGCAAACGCAGCAAAAATTGCGACCGGAGATACAGTGACAATTATAAAGTAAATGAGATAAGCTCAATCGCAATAGGGAGGATGACATGCTGGTAGGAAAAGTGGTAGGAAGTGTTGTTTCAACACGGAAATGTGAAAATTTAGTCGGCAATAAATTTATGATTGTGGATGTGTTAGAGCATATGCAGTCCGGTGCAAAACAACTCATTGCGATTGACAAGATTGGCGCGGGAATAGGTGAGTTTGTGCTGGTGGCACAGGGCAGTGCGGCGCGGATTGGAAGCGGCATGCCGGACGCGCCTGTCGATGCGGCAATCGTTGGAATTATTGACGATGGAACAGGACTGGAGTAGTGAAATTATGGATATGAAAGAATTAAGCAACATATTGCAACAAAACGGTATTGTTGGTGCAGGTGGTGCAGGCTTTCCAACATATGCAAAGTTAGATGAACGTGCAGAGACGATTATCTTAAATTGTGCAGAATGTGAACCACTACTGAGATTACATAGACAGCTTCTGGAAAAATACGCACAGGAAATTGTAGACACTTTCCATCTGATTGGAAAGACAGTCGGTGCAAAAGAAGTAATTATTGGAATCAAGAAGGCATACAAAAAGACAATTGCGGCGTTAGAGGATGTAATCGGAGAATATCCGGAAGTAAAGCTGGGACTTTTAGATGAAGTATATCCGGCAGGTGATGAAGTGGTTTTGATTTATGAAGTCACAGGCAAGGTCGTAAGACCAGGCGGGCTTCCTATAGAAAGCGGCGTTGCCGTATTCAATGTAGAGACAGTATACAATGTATACAGGGCGCTTAATGACAAAACTCCTGTGGAGGATAAACTGGTATCTGTTGTCGCGGAGGTAGAGCATCCGGTGACAGTGCGTGTGCCGATAGGGACACCGTTAGATGAAGTCGTAGCGCTTGCAGGACGGGTGACGACGCCGAATCCGGTATATTTTGTCGGCGGGCCGATGATGGGAAATATCGGAACCGGAGCACAGCCGGTGACAAAGACGACGAATGCGATTCTGGTTCTTCCAGAGGATCATTATATTATTCAAAAAAAGTTAAAGAAAAATTCCATTGATATGAAACGGGCGGCAGCCTGTTGCTGTCAATGTTCGATGTGTACGGATCTATGTCCAAGACATCTGCTGGGACATCCGATTGAACCGAATAAGTTTATGCTGGCAGCTACCTGCAAGGACGTACAGGAGCCGAATATTTTCATCAATACAATGTTCTGTTCCTCCTGTGGTGTCTGTGAATTGTACTCTTGCTTCCAGGGACTTTCTCCTAGAAGCCTGATGGCAGAATATAAGGCAGGACTTCGGGCAAACGGAATCCGTCCTCCTAAGGTGGAGGCAAAACCGGTAGGGCCGGAAAGAGAGTTCCGCAAAGTTCCTATGGAACGTTTGATGGCAAGACTGGATTTGACAAAATACAACAAGGAAGCGCCATTGGATGAATCAGAAGTGCCTGTAAAGAAAGTAAGAATTTTGTTGAGCCAGCATATCGGTGCTCCTGCTCTGCCGATTGTAAAGCAGGGAGATAAGGTAACAAAGGGACAGATGATTGCTGAACCAGGGAAGGGATTGAGTGTAGGAATACACGCTTCTGTAAATGGTACGGTAAGTGAAGTAAATGAGAAATATATAATCATAGAAACTCAGGAAGGACGTGCAGGTAAATGAGTAAGGCAATTGGAATGGTAGAATATAAGACTGTTTCAGCAGGTATTACCGCGGCGGACGC
>ERZ857801.2509-NODE-2509-length-15098-cov-5.608323_pt1 | contig 15098 bp, 13 predicted proteins | sample MGYA00519762_ERZ857801 | MGnify/ENA primary metagenome ERZ857801 (study PRJEB31778, sample SAMEA3449368) | human gut metagenome | biome: human gut; feature: human-associated habitat; material: faeces | place: United Kingdom | collected 2010/2012 ...
TCATGCCGATGAGGCCGATGGTGGAGAAGTGGTTGTCAAAGGTGCCCAGGTAGTGTTTCGTGTAGGGGTACAGACCGGCGTCCATCAGCTTGGTGATGACGGTGCGCTTCACCTTCAGGCTCCGGGCGGCGATGTCCATCATGTGGTCCAGCCGCTCATAGAACTCCTCCGGCGTCTGGGAGAGGTAGGCGATCCGGGGCAGATTGATAGTCACCACGCCCACGGACCCGGTGGACTCGCCGGAGCCGAAGTAGCCGCCGGACTTCTTCCGCAGCTCCCGCAGATCCAGCCGCAGGCGGCAGCACATGCTGCGCACGTCAGAAGGCTCCATGTCAGAGTTGATGTAGTTGGAGAAATAGGGGGTGCCGTACTTGGCGGTCATCTCGAACAGGAGGCGGTTGTTCTCCGTGTCGGACCAGTCAAAGTCGCGCGTGATGGAATAGGTGGGGATGGGATACTGGAAGCCCCGGCCGTCGGCGTCGCCCTCGGTCATGATCTCGATGAACGCCTTGTTCACCATATCCATTTCCTTCTTGCAGTCGCCGTAAGTGAAATCCTGCTCTTTGCCGCCTACGATGGCCGGCAGGTTCTCCAGGTCACGGGGCACGGTCCAGTCCAGGGTGATGTTGGAGAACGGCGCCTGGGTACCCCAGCGGGAGGGAGTGTTCACGCCGAACACAAAGGACTGGATACACTGTTTAACCTCTTTCTGGGAGAGGTTGTCCACTTTCACAAAGGGGGCCAGATAGGTGTCAAAGGAGCTGAACGCCTGGGCACCGGCCCACTCGTTCTGCATGATGCCCAGGAAGTTCACCATCTGGTTGCAGAGAGTGGAGAGGTGGCTGGCCGGGGTGGAGTTGATCTTGCCCGGGATACCCAGGCCCTGCTGGATCAGCTGCTTCAAACTCCAGCCGGCGCAGTAGCCGGTGAGCATGGAGAGGTCGTGGAGGTGGATGGCGCCGCTCTTGTGGGCGTCGGCAATCTCCTGGTCATAGATTTCAGAGAGCCAGTAGTTGGCGGTGATGGCGCCGGAGTTGGAGAGGATCAGGCCGCCCACGGAGTAGGTCACGGTGGAGTTCTCCTTCACCCGCCAGTCGTTGATATGCAGGTAGTTGTCCACCAGCTCCTTGTAGTTGAGCAGGGCGGAGTTGACGTTGCGCACCTTCTCCCGCTGTTTGCGGTAGAGGATATAGGCCTTGGCCACGTCGGCATAGCCCGCCTCGGACAGGACCTGCTCCACGCTGTCCTGGATGTCCTCCACGGCGATGCGGCCGTCCCGGATCTTGGGCTCAAAGTTTGCGGTCACCCGCAGGGCCAGCAGGTCGATGACGGTGGGGTGGAACTGCTTGTCCAGGGCCTGGAAGGCCTTGGTGATGGCGGCGCTGATTTTTCCAATCTCAAACTGGGCGGCGGTGCCGTCCCGCTTGGTTACCTGGTACATACAAACTCCCTCACTTTTCTTCGTCCCATTTTGAACAGCCTGCGGCAGGGCCGGGCTGTAGGCGGCGTACCCCTACTATAGCACGTCCCCCTAATTTGGTCAATATATTGAAGTGTAGAAAAAGAGAGACACAATATATTGTTGACGCAGAGGCGTGTGGAGGGAAAGAGGATGCTTTTCACCGCAAAAAGAGCAGACGGGGCGGAAAAAGCAGACAAAAAGTAACCGGGCGCTTGGACCACAAAACGACAGTAAGGGAAAGAAAAGGCCGGCAATGGAGAGGGAACGGTCTTGTTGACGGAGGGAAAACGTGATAAAATACCCTAGTTCCTGGGAGAATGCCCTCGCTTCTGCGGGATTGGGAAACGGATTTATCCCGGTTTTGCCGCAGGGGGGCCGGAACAGAGTTTACAGATACAGCCGGGCGGGGGCACACCCCAGGGTGGCTTCTCTCGGCCTTTGTCCGATTTACCTTCTACCGGGTCACCCTCATCCGCCCCAGTGTGCGCACTGGGGTACCTTCCCCCTTAGAGGGGGAAGGCTTCAGGGCGGCCCAGGTGTGCCGCCCCTACGGCGTAACCGGGGGTTCATGTGTTTCGTAGGGGCGCACATTGTGCGCCCGCGGCCGCGATGTATCGCGGCCCTGCAAACGCCCCGTTTCCCAATGATCCCGCGTCAACAAAGGAGTGATCCAATGTTTGAGGAATTTCTCTACACCCTGCGCCGGGGCGGCCTGAAGGTCTCCCTCACCGAATGGATGAGCCTGATGGAGGCCCTGGACAAGGGGCTGCACCGGTCCAGCTTCACCGGCTTTTACTATCTGTGCCGGTGCCTGCTGGTGAAGAGCGAGGCGGACTTTGACGCCTTCGACCGGTGCTTTCTCCAGTACTTCCGGGACGTTCCCTTCGAGGGGGAGGTGTCCCAGGAGCTGCTGGACTGGCTGGACCGTCCCAACGCCCCCCTGGGGGAGTACGACGAGCAGCAGGCGGAGCTGAACGAGAGCCTCTCCCAGCTGGAGATTGAGACCCTGTTCCAGGAGCGCAGGCGGGAACAGCGGGAACAGCACAACTGCGGCAGCTACTGGGTGGGCACCCACGGCATGTCTGTCTTCGGCAATCTGGGCATGTCCCCGGCGGGCCTGCGGGTGGGCGGGGAGTCCCGGCAGCGCCGGGCCTTTCGGGTGGCCGGGGAGCGGCGCTATCGGGATTTCCGGAAGGACAGCACCTTGGACAACAGGCAGCTCCAGGTGGCCCTGCGCCGCCTGCGGCAGTATTCCGGTCTGGTGGACCTGCCCGCCACCGAATTCGACGTGGACGGCACCATCCGGGACACCGCCGAACACGCCGGCGCCCTGAACATCCGCTATAAAAAGCCCCGGCAGAACACGGTGAAGGTACTGCTGCTCATGGACTCGGGCGGGTCCATGGAGTACTACGGCTCCCTGTGCTCCGCCCTGTTCCAGGCGGTGAACAAGTCCAACCACTTCAAGGACCTGAAAATTTTTTACTTCCACAACTGCCCCTATACCCGGGTGTACCACGAGCCCACCCTGGACCCCAACCGCGCCTCCCCGGTGAGCTGGCTGCTCTCCAATATCCCGCCGGAGTACAAGGTGATCTTCGTGGGGGACGCCCAGATGCACCCCTACGAGCTGCTGGACCTCTTCCCCATCCAGCGGGAGGGGGAGCCGGTCAGCGGGCTGGACTGCCTGCGCCGCATTCGGGAGCGCTTCCGGCACGCCGTCTGGCTCAACCCCGGGGAGCGGCCCTCTTGGGGGGAGGAGTGGACCCGGACCTATGACGTCATCCAGGACCTGTTCCCCATGTATCCCCTGACGGTGGAGGGGCTGGAACAGGGCATGCGGAAGCTGCTGGCCCGGTAAGAGCAGCCATAAAGCCGCTCTATCGCCCCATATAAAACCTGTATTGGATTCCGGGAAGAAAACGTATTATGATGATTGCAACAGAAAAAACGCCGGAGCGCGATCCGGCGCTGGAGGAGTGTACCATGAACCAACTGCCTTCTTCCGTTACCCTGTGCGAAGTCGGCCTGCGGGACGGACTTCAGAATGAAAAGACCCTGCTCCCCACCCAGGAGAAGGTGGCGCTGCTGCGGGGGCTCATTGAAGCCGGATTTTCGGTGATCGAGGTGGGGTCGTTCATGCACCCCAAGGCCGTGCCCCAGATGGCGGACACCGACGAGGTGTACCGGGCTGTGGGCGCGGTGCCCGGCGTGGAGCTGCGGGCGCTGATTCCCAATCTGCGCGGGGTCCAGCGGGCGGCGGCCTGCGGCTGCAAAAAGGTGAAGCTCAACGTGTCCGCCAGCCGGCAGCACAACCTGAAAAATCTGAACATGACCCCGGAGGAGAGCGTGGCGGGCTTTGCGGACTGCGTCCGCGCCGCCGGGGAGAGCAGCATCGCCATCTCCGGCTCCATCTCCATGCCCTTCGCCTCCCCCTGGGAGGGGCGCATCCCCGTCTCGGACGTGGAGGCCATTGTGGAGGCTTATCTGAAGGTGGGCATCACGGAGATCTCCCTGTCCGACGCCTCGGGAATGGCCGCGCCCGCCCAGGTGTTTGCGCTGTGCTCCCATGTGAGAGAGAAGTACCCACAGGTCACCTGGTGGCTGCACTTCCACAACACCCGCGGGCTGGCGATGGCCAACATTATGGCCGCCATGGAGGCGGGCATGACCCGGTTCGACAGCTCCTTCGGCGGGCTGGGCGGCTGCCCCTTTGTGCCGGGGGCCGCGGGCAACATCTCCACGGAGGATGTACTGAATTTCTGCGAGGAATCGGGCATTGCCACCGGGATTGACCTGGAGCAGGTGATGGAGCTCTCCCGCTCTCTCCGCCGGCTGCTGGGCCACGACCTGGACAGCTATGTGCTGCGGGCCGGGAGGGCCAGGGACCTGATCCTCTCTTAACCGGCCCGAGTATCCCTCTTTTCTTTCTCTTTCTTTCTCTTCCCATTACACAGCGAAGCAGCCATGGCCTCTCAACAAGGTCATGGCTGCTTCGCTTCTTGCAGGATTTGATTTAAAGGGTGGTGTAGTGGCCGGTGATATAGTCACGGACCCGCCGGGCGGCGGGAGACAGGGGGCGGGTTTTGAGCCAGGAGAAGCAGACGGTGCGCACAAAGGCCTGCTCCTCGTCCTGGATGGGGATGACGGCCACCTTCTCGTTCTCCATGGCGGGCACCTGAGGGAGGACGGAGACGCCGAACCGCAGGGCAACGTACTGCAGGGCCGCGTTGCACTCCCGCACCTCAAAGACCACCTTTGGGGTCACGCCCCGCTGTAGGTAGATCTGGTCCAGCTGGGTGCGCAGGCTGCTGGGCTTGTCCAGCATGACGACGGGCTCCTGGGCGAAGTCCTCAAAGCGCACGGACCTGCGCTCCGCCAGGGGGTGGTACTCGGGCACCGCCAGATAGAGAGGCTGGCGCATGATGGTGGCCGACTGCAGCTCCTCGTCCTGGTGCAGGCAGAAGGCCAGGTCCAGCTCCCCCTTCTTCAGCTGCTGGTACAGGTCGAAGGAGGGGGCCTCCACAAACTGAAAGCGGATGTTCTGGTTGCCCTCCTGCCCGTAAAAGCCCAGCATCACCGAGGGGATGAGGGAGGCGGAGATGGAGTGGAAATAGCCCAGGCGGACCACCTGCTGGGCGTGCTCCGCCATCTGCTGCAGCACGCCCACCCCCTCGTCCAGCATGCTGAGGGCCCGCTCCGCGTAGGGGAGAAACTGCTCCCCGTAGATGGTCAGGCGGACGTGGCGGCTGTCCTTTTCAAACAGCTTGACTCCCAGCTCCTTCTCCAGCTCCTTGATGGAGTAGCTCAGGCTGGGCTGGGCGATGTGGAGCTGGGCGGCGGCCTGGGTGTAGTGCAGGACGTGGGCCAGGGTTTTAAAGTATTGCAGCTGCAGCAATGTCATGGCGGTACCTCGTTGGGATTGATTCAGTAAACTTTATTGTAACGCAAAGTTTTTTTCCGGGCAAGTAAACCGATTGCACAATAGGCGGCGCGGTGTTTTGTGCGATTTCGATAAAGAGCGGGGGAAATACCGGCAGATAATAGACGGCATCTATCATTCAAGAGAAAGCTGGTATTGGACTTTTCACGGCCAAACAGGGTACAATACACCCAGAACACAGGTCGAAACGCAACATTTCAAACAAAATATGAGAAAAGGAGAAAAGGACTATGGCAAGAGAAGTTACCCCTGAACAGATCGAGATGCTGGAGGCAATGGTGGCCCGCGCCCGCGCGGCCGCGGAGATCATCGCCACCTATGACCAGGCCCGTGTGGACCGCCTGTGCCAGGCGGTGGCCGCCGCCGTGGTGGACATGAAGGTGTGGGCCAACCTGGCTGACGAGGCCGTGGACGAGACCGGCCTGGGCGACAAGGTGACCAAGCGCAACAAGCGCAACAAGCTGAAGCTGATCCTCCGGGATTGCCTGCGGCAGAAGAGCGTGGGTGTCATCGAGGAGATCCCCGAGAAGGGCATCGTGAAGTACGCCAAGCCCGTGGGCATCATCGCCTCTCTGGTACCCACCACCAACCCCTGCCTGACCCCCGCCGGCCAGGTGATCTACGCCATCAAGGCCCGGGACGTCATCATCTGCAGCCCCCACCCCCGCGCCAAGAAGGTCACCAACAAGTGCATCAACATCATCCGCGAGACCCTGGTCCGTGAGGGCGCTCCCGCCGACATCATCCAGGGCATCGAGGACCCCAGCATCAACCTGACCCAGGAGCTGATGAAGCGCTGCGACCTGGTCATTGCCACCGGCGGCCGCCCCATGGTCAAGTCCGCCTACTCCTCCGGCGTGCCCGCCTACGGCTCCGGCGCCGGCAACGCCACCGTCATCATCGACAACACCTGCAACACCCCTGAGTACCAGGCGGAGGCCGCCTCCAACACCCGGATCTCCAAGTGCTCTGACTTCGGCTCCGGCTGCTCCTGTGACGGCAACCTGATCATCAGCGCCGAGATCTATGATGATTTCGTCAAGGCCCTGGTGAAGGAGGGCGCCTACCTGGCCAACGAGGAGGAGGCCGAGAAGCTGAAGAACGTCATGTGGGACGAGACCGGCCACCGTCTGCCCAACACCGTGGCCATCAGCCCCCAGAAGCTGGCCGAGGCCGCCGGCTTCACCATCCCCGATGACCGCAAGTTCATCGCCGTCACCGGCGGCGGCATGGAGGGCGTGGGCAAGGAGTACTTCTTCTCCAGCGAGAAGCTGACCACCCTGCTGACCCTGTTCAAGTACGAGGGCGAGTTCCAGAACGCCCTGGACATGATGCAGGCCATCTTCAACGTGGGCGGCAAGGGCCACTCCTGCGGCATCTACTCCTGGGATGACGACCACATCAACCGCCTGGGCATGTGCGCCCCCGTCTCCCGGATCATGGTCCGCCAGCCCAACAACCGGGGCAACTCCGGTTCCTCCACCAACGGTATGCCCCCCACGTCCTCCATGGGCTGCGGCACCTGGGGCGGCAACATCGTCTCTGAGAACATCACCCTGAAGCACTACATGAACACCACCTGGGTGGCCCGTCCTCTGCCTGAGGATATGCCCTCCAACGAGGAGTTGTTCGGCGAGTTCAACAAGCCGGATATGGACGTGGAGTAATCGCTCTCAACATATGCCTCCCATGGCGCACGGGCGGCGGTTCGGGACAGGTCACCTGGCAGCAGGGCTCTGATCCTGGGCTGCCGTCCCGCCGCGCGGGGGGATAAAGCGATACCGCTGTTTGAACGGCGTGTCAAACAGCGGTATCGCTTTTGTATTCAGGCGGGAAAGGTCAGTCCCGGGCGAATCCGGCGCCGAAGGCCCGGCACTGGGCCAGCCCCTCCTCGTCGGGGGCCTCGTTGAGGATCAGACCCTCGTCCTGATAGACCACGGCGTTGGCCCCGTCGGCACGGGCCTTCCAGTCCCGCATCCACTGGCCGTCGCCCCAGCCGTAGGAGCCGAACAGGGCTACCCGCTTGCCCCCCAGGCGGCCCTCCAGGGCGGTGAAGAAGGGCTCGAACTCGGCCTCCTCCAGCACCTCGGCCCCCATGGCGGGGCAGCCCAGGGCCAGCTTGTCGTACTCCAGGGCCTGGTCCACGGTGACCTGGTCCACGGAGAACAGGTCCGCCTGGGCCCCGGCCTCCCGGGCGCCGTCGGCGATGGCCTCGGCCATGGCCTGGGTGTTGCCCGTCATGCTCCAATAGATCACTGCCATATTGCTCATCTTGTATAACCTCCATATAATATCGGATTGAAAGGTTGCTATCTGTAAGCGCCGCGGCGGCGGCGGTCACATACGAATTTACGCCACCCGGAACACCTGGGCCAGGGCCTTCCCCTCCCGCAGGCGGCGGCACAGGGCGGCCCGGCACAGCTCGTACCGGCGGAAGCACTGGCGGGCCCGCTCCACGTCGGAGTATACCTTCCAGCAGCCGGACAGCTTGTAGTCCCGCCCCCGGTGGAGGCGGAAGCCCTCCACGTCCTCAGGGGGATAGCCCAGAAAGAGGCCCACCTCGTGGGGGAAGTCCCCCTGATTCAGACGGCGGCCGAGAGCCTCCAGCATGGCCTCCAGGCCGCCCTGCGCCGGGTAGCCCTCCCGCAGGAGCAGTGCCCGCACCGCCGGGTCGTTCAGCTGCCGCTCCAGCCGCTCCGGCCGGTAGACCAGCAGCAGGCACCGGGGACAGCCGGTCCAGATTACCCGCAGCTGGATGCCCCGCCGGGCCAGCTGATGCTGATACTGACGGAAGAGGGGCGTGGAGCAGGCCTCCGGGCTGCCCCAGGCGATCAGGTCGGCGGACTTGATGCCCGCCATGGCCGGAGCCCCGTGGTAGGCCAGGGTGCGCTCCAGATCCAGCTCAGTGTGGTTCATGGGAGACCTCCTTCTCGGTTAGCTATGGCTAACGAACATGAAAAGAAAAAGCGGGCTGTGCCCCTTAATGGAGTTAGCAGAAGCTAACTAATGAGAGGATACCACAGCTCCGGCCGTCTGTCAATCCTGAATTCATAAAAACTGCGTTCGTCCGCCGGACCATTTTCGTTGCCCTGGCTCCGGTTTTATGCTATACTGTTCTTGTCGCTTTTGCGCAAAAAGCGGCGGTGCCAGCCGTGTGCGGCTGGAGGATTCTTACGAATGGGAGGGGTCGCCATGAACCTGGAGTTATCCTTGAAACAGACGCTGAAGCTCAGTCCCCAGATGCTCCAGTCCATGGAGATTTTGCAGATGAGCACCCTGGAGCTGGGGGAGTTTATCCAGGAGCTGGTCCAGGAAAATCCGGCCGCCGAACTGGCCGAGCCGCCCGACCCGGGGGATGAGAGCGAGGAGCTGTGGCGGCGTCTGCAGTCCCTGGCGGATCTGGATCACCAGAACCGGCAGTACGTCACCGCCGATCGGGATGAGCTGGACCCCCTGGCCCGGGTGGGGACGGATGGGGGACTGGCCGACACCCTGCTGCTCCATCTGACAAGGCAGCTGGAGCGGAGCCACGCCTCCACCATCGTCCTCCGGGGGGCCCAGTTCCTGGCCGCCAGCCTGGATGAGGACGGCTATCTTCGGGATGATGTGGCCGATCTGGCCCAGGCGGCGGGCCTGCCCGCCTCCATTCTGGAGGAGGGGCTCTCCCTGCTTCAGACCCTGGACCCGCCGGGGGTGGGGGCCAGGGATCTGTCCCAGTGCCTGGCCCTTCAGCTTCAGCGGCAGGGGGAGAGCGGGACTGCCCTGGCCATTGTCCAGCGGCACCTGGAGCACCTGGCCCGGAAGCAGTACCACGCCATTGCCCAGGACCTGGGCGTCTCCCAGGAGGCGGTGCGGGAGGCGGAGCGGCAGATCCAGGCCCTGGACCCGCGCCCCGGCTCCGCCTTTGCCGGGCGGGAGGAGCCCAACTACCTGATCCCCGATCTGGCGGTGGTGGAGACGGAGGAGGGGCTGACGGTGGTCTATCAGAACGCCTACACCCCCACCCTGCAGCTGAGCGGCTACTACTGCGATCTGCAGCAGCGCAGTACCGACCCGGAGGTGAAGCAGTACCTCACCGACAAGATCAAGCAGGCCCAGTTCGTCATCCAGGCGGTGGAGCAGCGCCGCTCCACCCTGCTGGACTGCGCCCGGGCCATCGTCCGGCGGCAGGAGGCCTTTTTCCGCTCCGCCGGCGGCCACCTGGTCCCCCTGCGACTGAGCGACGTGGCCCAGGAACTGGCCGTCCACGAGTCCACCGTCAGCCGGGCCATCCGGGAAAAGTATCTCCAGTGCGCCCGGGGGGTCTACCCCCTCAGCTTTTTCTTCTCCCGGGAGGTGGGTTCCGCCGGGGAGGGGACCTCCGCCCACCAGATCAAGAGCCGGCTCAGGGAGCTGGTGGAGGGGGAGGACAAGGCCCGCCCCCTGTCCGACCAGAAACTGTGCCAGCTGCTGGAGGGGGAGGGGGTCACCATCTCCCGCCGCACGGTGGCCAAATACCGGGACGAGCTGGGCATCTCCAGCGCCAGCGGCCGACGGGCCCGTCCCAAGGAATAGGAGACCATATGAAAGCATACCACGCCATCTGTTTTGATTTTGACTACACCCTGGGGGACTCCACCGACTCCATTGTGGCGGGCTTCCAGTACGGCTTTGCCCGGCTGGGGCAGCCCGTCCCCGACCGGGAGACGGTGCGGGGCACCATCGGCTACCTGCTGGAGGACGCCTATGAGCTCCTCACCGGGGATGGGGACCCGGACCACAAGGCCCAGTTCCGGGCATACTTCCTGGAGGTGGCCAAGCCCCGCCAGCGGGAGGAGACCACTTTGTTTCCCGGGGCGGCGGAGCTGCTCCGGGGCCTCCGCAGCCGGGGCGTCCGCCTGGGCATCGTCAGCACCAAGACGGGGGAGACCATCGAGTACATCATGGAGCGCTATGGGCTGAAGGATACTTTGGAATTTGTCATCGGCAGCTACGACGTGACCCGTCACAAGCCCCACCCGGAGGGGATTCTCAAGGCCCTGGACCGGATGGGGGTCTCCAAGGAGGATTTCCTCTACTGCGGGGACACGGTGCTGGACGCGGAAGCCGCCCAGCGGGCGGGGGTGGACTTCGCCGCCGTCTTGAACGGCACCACCCCGGCGGAGGATTTTGCGCCGTGGCCCTGCGTGCACATTGCGCCGGACCTGCCCGATCTGGCCCGGGCTCTGGAGCAGTGAGAATAGAAAAAAACCCCGGATGCATGGCATCCGGGGTTTTTTGTTCAATGCTGTTAAATCAGGCTCAGTACCAGAGTGAGCACCACAAACAGGAGGGCCACCCACTTGGTAAGCTTGGCCAGCTTGGAGTCCCAGGTCTTGGCCTTGTTCTTGGACAGGAAGGTGTCCACGCCGCCGGCGATGGCGCCGGACAGGCCGGCGCTCTTGCCGGACTGGAGCATGACCACCGCAATCAGAATCAGGCCGCACAGCACCTGTACAATGGTAAGGGCGAGCTTTGGAGTCATGGTTATCGTTCCTTTCAAGCCCACAGCCGGGCGAATAGTCAGATTTGCGGCGGCGGTTCACCGGACGCGGAAGACATTATACTACAAAAATATCAGAAATGCAAGGGGAAAATGAGCCGTTTTTTCAGCTTTACAGCTGGGCGATGGCCTCGATCTCCACCTTGGCGTCCTTGGGCAGGCGGGCCACCTGGACGGCGGAGCGGGCGGGGAAGGGCTCCTGGAAGAACTGGGCGTACACCTCGTTCATGGCGGCAAAGTCGTTCATGTCCGCCAGGAACACAGTGGTCTTGACCACCGCGCCCATGTTGGTGCCGGCGGCGTTGAGGATGGCCTTCAGGTTGTTCAGGGACTGTTGAGCCTGGGCCTTGATGTCCCCCTCCACGATGGCGCCGGTGCTGGGGTCGATGGGCACCTGGCCGGAGACAAAGAGAAGATCCCCGATCTGGATGGCCTGGGAGTAGGGGCCGATGGCGGCGGGGGCGCTGTCGGTGTGGATGACCTGCTTCATAGGATATGAGCTCCTTTCTCAATTTACATTACAGATGGGCGGCGGAGCCGGGCTGCGCGGCCCGCCGGTCCTATTGTAGCACGCCGTTTCCCCGGCCGTCAACGCGGAGAACGCCTTGCCGGGGGGCTGGCTTCGTGCTATCATGGAAAATAGTCCCGCGGCCGGGGGATCTGCAGCCCGGGACAGTATTTAATAAAGGAGCGGATAGGGATGATCCGGAGAGCACAGCAAGCTGATTTTTCCCGCATCTGTGAGATCTATGCCATCGCCCGGGCTTTTATGGCCAGGACCGGAAACGCCGCCCAGTGGGGGGACTCCTTCCCGCCGGAGGAACTGCTCCGGGAGGACATCCGGCTGGGCCGCCTCTATGTGGTGGAGGAGGAGGGGACCGTCCACGGGGCCTTCGCCTTCCTGCTGGGGGAGGACCCCACCTATCAGGTGATCGAGGGCGGGGCCTGGAAGTCGGCCGCCCCCTACGGGACCCTTCACCGGGTGGCCGGCAGCGGGGAGGTCCGGGGTCTCTTTGGACAGATGGTGGACTACGCCTGGGGGGTCATTCCCCACCTGCGCATCGATACCCATGAGAACAACGCGGTGATGCGCCACCTGGTGGAGAAGCACGGTTTTCAGCGGTGCGGCATCATTTACACCGACGACGGCACCCCCCGCATCGCATTTGAGCGGATTTGAGCGGGGGCCGGGATGCGGTCCAGAAATTATCTGGACAAACGCGCCCGGCTGTGATAGGATACCTCTTGACGAGTCTCCACACCTCGTCCAAGCATAGAGAAGCGCGGAGGATAGGCACGCAGGGGAGACAGACTCCGGAGCGGATGGGCAGAGCCCAGGGCCCGCTGTAAGCGGGACCGGGTCTGCCCGGAGTCGGAGGAGTTGTCGACCCGGCCGCGGGCCCAATCCGCAGCGTGACAACAGCGCGTGTACGCACTGCTCTATGTTCGTTCGGGGAGCCATTTTCCAGGCTCCGCCGTTCTCTAAATAACAAAATGGAGGTATCCCAATGCACAAGTTTTCCACCCGCGATTTGACCCTGGCGGCCCTGATTGCCGCCGTCTATGCCGTTTTGACAGTGACTCTGCCAATCCCTCAATACAGCGGCATTCAGGTCCGTCTGGCCGAAGCTTTGACCGTCCTGCCCTTCTTGTTTCCCGCTGCCACGCCGGGACTGGTGGTAGGATGCTTTATTGCCAACCTATTCTCTCCCTTTCCCCTGGACATCCTCTTTGGCACCGTTGCCACTCTCTTTGGCTGCTGGGCGACCCAGTACATGCCCTCCCGGTGGCTGGCACCTCTGCCGCCGGTGATCTTCAATGCGGTCATTGTGGGCGCTGAGATTGCCTGGACCAGTGTGGGATTTACTGCCGCCTTCTGGCCTGCCTTCGCCTTTAATGCCTTTACCGTGGGATTGGGCGAGCTGCTGGCCTGCTATATTCTGGGCTCGCTCCTGATCCGCGTTCTGCCCCGCATCACCTTTTTCCGGGCTCTCATTCCGGAGGAGCGGCTCTCCCGAGTTGCTGCCTGAGTCTCAGTCGCATAAAACGATTTCATACCCCGGACGGGTGGACGTCCGGGGTATTTTGTTTCCTGGGGATGTTCACAAATTATCAACGAAATATTCACATACTACCATAGATTTTTCCCCGTAAACCCGTACAATACAATTAACCTGTTAACGGCATCCGCAAATTCCCATCTCTCAAAATAAAGGATTGATATGTATGCAAGAGTTGAAGCAGCCCTCCAAAAAACCGCTGATCTTCTACTATGTGGTCATCGTTCTGGTCATCATGCTGCTGAACGCCACGCTGTTTCCCATGATGTGGGAGACTCCGGTGCAGGAGGTGGACTACACCACCTTCATGTCCATGACCTATGACGACAACATCGGATTGGTTCAGATTGATACGGACGAGATCATCTTCACCGACAAGGCCCAGGAGAATTTCTACAAGACGGTGCCCATCCCCAGCGACATGGACCTGGTGAACCGGGTGTACGAGCACGGCGGCCAGCTGAGCAGCATCGACACCGGCGGCCAGACCAATTCTCTGCTCTATATCCTGCTGAGCTGGATTCTGCCCTTCCTGCCTTTCCTGGTCATCGGCTATTTCCTGAACAAGCGGATGAAGAACGCCATGGGGGGCGGCGACGGTATGATGTTCGGCATGGGCGGCAATTCCGGGGCCAAGGTGTACGTGCCCTCCTCCACCGGCATCCGCTTTGCCGACGTGGCCGGGGAGGACGAGGCCAAGGAGCTGCTGGGGGAGATCGTGGACTTTCTCCACGACCCGGAGAAGTACCGCTCCATCGGCGCCAAGCTGCCCAAGGGCGCCCTGCTGGTGGGCCCTCCGGGCACCGGCAAGACCCTGCTGGCCAAGGCGGTGGCCGGCGAGGCCAACGTGCCCTTCTTCTCCATCGCCGGCTCCGAGTTTGTGGAGATGTTCGTGGGCCGGGGCGCGGCCAAGGTGCGGGACCTGTTCAAGCAGGCCAACGAGAAGGCTCCCTGCATTGTGTTCATCGACGAGATCGACACCATCGGCAAGAAGCGGGACGGTCAGTTCTCCGGCAACGACGAGCGGGAGCAGACCCTGAACCAGCTTTTGACCGAGATGGACGGCTTTGACGGCTCCAAGGGCGTGGTGGTGCTGGCAGCCACCAACCGCCCCGACTCCCTGGACCCCGCCCTGCTGCGGCCGGGCCGCTTTGACCGGCGCATCCCCGTGGAACTCCCCGATCTCCAGGGCCGCATCGACATCCTGAAGGTCCACGCCAAGAAGATCCGCCTGGCGGAGGACGTGGACTTTGAGCCCATCGCCAAGACGGCCGCCGGGGCCTCCGGCGCGGAGCTGGCCAACATCGTCAACGAGGCCGCCCTCCGGGCGGTGCGGGCGGGGCGGCAGTACGCCACCCAGGAGGATCTGCAGGAGAGCGTGGAGGTGGTCATCGCCGGCTACCAGAAAAAGAGCCGGGTCCTCTCCGACGAGGAGAAGAAGATCGTGGCCTACCACGAGGTTGGCCACGCTCTGGTGGCCGCCATGCAGACCCACTCCGCCCCGGTGCAGAAGATCACCATTATCCCCCGCACCTCCGGCGCCCTGGGCTACACCCTCCAGGTAGACGACGGGGACCACTTCCTTATGAGCAAGGACGAGCTCTTGAACAAGATCGCCACCTACACCGGCGGCCGGGCCGCCGAGGAGCTGGTGTTCCACTCCGTCACCACGGGGGCCTCCAACGACATCGAGCAGGCCACCAAACTGGCCCGGTCCATGATCTCCCGTTTCGGCATGAGCGACGAGTTCGGCTTTGTGGCCTTTGAGACGGTGAGCAACCAGTATCTGGGCGGGGACGCCTCCCTGGCCTGCTCCCCGGAGACCCAGGCCCGCATGGACCAGAAGGTCACCCAGCTGGTGGAGGAGCAGCACCAGAAGGCCCTGAACATTTTAAAGGAGAACGAGGGCAAGCTCCACGAGCTGGCCGACTACCTGTACCAGCACGAGACCATCACCGGCCAGGAGTTTATGGACATCCTGGAGCGGAAGGCCCTGCCGGAGCAGGAATAAACGAGAACAAAAAACGCACGCCTCTGAGGGGACTCAGAGGCGTGCGTCAGCTTGTCAAAAAAGCCCTCCTGCAAGGAGTTCCGCCGTCCGCAGACGGCGGA
>ERZ857801.2554-NODE-2554-length-14931-cov-6.929282_pt1 | contig 14931 bp, 10 predicted proteins | sample MGYA00519762_ERZ857801 | MGnify/ENA primary metagenome ERZ857801 (study PRJEB31778, sample SAMEA3449368) | human gut metagenome | biome: human gut; feature: human-associated habitat; material: faeces | place: United Kingdom | collected 2010/2012 ...
AAGAAAAAGCAAAAGATCTGGCTGGCCGTTTCATCAAGAACTTCGCTAAGTTCACAGGCAACGAAGCCGGTAAGAAACTGGTTGCCGCTGGTCCGAAATTGTAATAACATACATAATGGCTATATGAAAGGGGCTATATTAGAACGAAGTGCCCTTTCCTAAAAGTTATAAATTGTAACTTGACAAATGAAAGAGCTGTGTTTGACTTGCTTTATTGCTCAAACACGGCTCTTTTGTTTTTATATAGACAGGTACTGTAATCCACTAAAATAGAATGATGCCATAGTTTGTTGTGCTTTGTCGATGACTTCTATAATTCCCTTGTTACTTAGGAAGAATACCTATGCAATCCGAATTTAGCATATGATCAATATCGTTAGGGTTATAAGCTATAAACTTTACGGTTACAAATTCGCATTTTTACCCAAGAGGATTTTCATTATCTCAAACAATAACTTCTTTTATCGTGAACCTTGGATTAACTATCATAGAAAAAACTGTCAACTTTTCTTTAGGAGAACCCATTTTTAAGGCTTAAACAAGAAATATGCATTTGAAGGCGAAATGTAAAGATTGTCTTACATGAGGTTACTATTTTTCAATCATTAGCATGTGTCAATACCTTACTTTTGTATAGCTAAATGAAAGTGCTGATTTTATGACCTTTATGTTAAGATGATTATTGATACATTTATATTATATGCAGGAAAAGCAAATCAATAAAATATTTATTTACAGAATTTCTCTGATTGTAACTTTTGGAGGCTTCCTGTTCGGATATGATACAGCTGTCATTTCGGGAACGATCGGTTCTTTGGAAATATTTTTTATAAAACCTTACCTTTTATCAGCTACTTTAAGTAGTGTATTATTAGGAATTATGGTATCCGGGGCTTTACTAGGATGTGTTGTGGGAAGTGCTTTGGGAGGATATTGTAGCCAAAGATTCGGCCGAAAACAGAGCCTGCTTTTAGCTGCTATATTATTCCTTTGTTCGGGGATAGGATCGGCTTTGCCTGAAATAGGTTTTACTATGCCTGGGTTAGGGAATCATACTATGTTACCACAGTTCATTTTTTATCGGATATTAGGAGGAATAGGAGTGGGGCTGGCTTCTGTACTGTCTCCAATGTATATTGCAGAAATAGCACCAGCTTCTATCCGGGGAAGATTGGTTTCTTGGAACCAATTAGCGATTGTCATCGGAATTCTGGCTGTTTATTTTGTCAACTATTATATTGCCAGGCAAGGTGATGTAACATGGAATATCTTATATGGATGGCGATGGATGTTCGCTTCTTCTGCCATCCCCGCTTTTCTGTTTTTTGTCTGTTTGTTGTTTGTGCCGGAGAGTCCTCGTTGGTTGGTGATGAAAGGGAAGGAAGAGCTTGCGGAAAGAATAATGACCCAATTGAACTTGGGTTCGGTACAGGATGAGATAAAAATTATTCGTGATTCGATGGCTTCGACTGTTGTTAGAGGCTTAAAAGTAGGAGCTAAAGTATGGATTATAGGAATAATGTTATCAGCTTTCCAACAATTGGTTGGCATACAGGTGATGCTCTATTATGCACCGGAAATATTTAAAAATATGGGCCATAGTACGGATTCGGCAATGATGCAAACGATATTAGTCGGTATTACCAATTTTTCGTTTACGATTGTTGCTATATATACAGTAGATAAATATGGAAGAAAACCTCTGTTGCAATTGGGGTCAGGATTGATGGCTTTCTTTATGTGTGTGCTGGCTATTTGCTTCTTTACTTATAACCTGGAAATTGTTGCATTATTTTGTGTGTTAGGGTTTGTCGCTTCTTTTGCTTTCTCTTGGGGGCCGGTAACTTGGGTTTTACTTTCCGAAATGTTCCCGAATACAGTACGTAGCAAAATCATGTCGGTAGCTGTAGCAGTACAATGGATTACTAATTATTTGGTGTCTTCATCATTTCCTTTGTTGGATAAAAGTTCTTGGCTGGTGAATACATTCAATCATGCTTTTTCATTTGGGCTTTTTGGTCTGATGGCTATTCTTTCAGGGATATTTGTTTGGAAGATGGTACCTGAAACAAAAGGAAAGAGTTTGGAAGAAATGGAAGAAATGTGGAAGATCAATATAAACAAATCATAAAATGTAATTGAGAAATGAATGGATATGAACGAATAAAAGCTGCTTTGGAGGGTACTATGCCCGATCGTCGTCCTGTTATGCTGCATAATTTTATGGTGGCAACACGGGAAGCTGGATACACAATGAAACAATATAGAGAAGATCCGGAAATAGCCGCCAACTGCCATATCCGATTTGTAGAAAAGTATGGTGTTGATGGTATCCTTTTTGATGTGGATACGGCAGTGATGGCTTGTTCTGTCGGTGTTCCTGTCGATTATCCGGAAGATGAACCGGCACGTACGCATGAAATTTATTTGAATTCACTTGATGAAATCGATAAATTGTATGAATTTGATATAGCTTCTAATCTTCGTATCCAGCATTCTATTGAAACGATAAAGATATTGAAGAAGTATTTTAAAAATGAAGTATTTATTCGGGGAAATTGCGATCAGGCTCCTTTTTCATTGGCTTGTTCTATACGTACACCCGCTTTCTTTATGATGGATCTGATGATGGAAGAAGAAAAAGCGATTCGGTTGATTGAATATACGACTGATATGTGTGCCCGTTTTGTTCGTATAATGGCAGAAGCTGGGGCCGATATGGTTTCTAATGGAGATAGTCCGGCAGGACCAAATATGATTTCACCGGATATGTATAAACGATTTGCCTTTCCTTATGAACGACGAATGTTGGAAGAAGCGCATCTGCAGGGTGTTCCTTATTTGTTGCATATCTGTGGTAATACAGATCGAATATTGCAATCCTTGGCAACGATGAATTTAGATGCAGTAGAACTGGATTATAAAACACCGTTAGAAAATATCTGTAAATTCTTAGGAAATCGTATGACATTGTTCGGTACTGTCGATCCAAGTGGCGTGATGGCATTAGGGACAACAGACGATGTTAGAAGAGAAACACAAAAGATATTGGATATTTATTACGGAAATCCTCGTTTGGTGATAGGTGCTGGTTGTGCTATACCTCCTATTGCTCCTGAAAAAAATATCCGTACAATTATTCAAACTGCTCACGAGGCTGAAATGTAAATAAACAAAACTGAATATGGTGAATCTAACAACTCTTTTTGATTCGATTGTCTGTGGGAAACTGGAACCTGCAATGGAAATTACCCGGCAGGCCATTAAAGAAAATATCGATCCTCAATCGGTTATTGATAATTATATGATTAAGGCAATGGAAGAGATCGGGCAACGGTTTGAGAATGGGCAGGCTTTTGTCCCGGAGTTATTGATGGCCGCCCGTGCTATGAAAGGACCGCTTGAACTTTTGAAGCCCTTATTAAAAGGAGATTCTTCGGCAATGCAAGGAAAGGTTGTGATCGGGACGGTAAAGGGCGATTTACATGACATCGGGAAAAATCTGGTTGCTTCCATGTTAGAAGGATGTGGCTTTGAGGTGGTTAATATTGGCATTGATATACCCGCTGAAAAATTTGTGACGACTGTACAAGAAGAACATGCAGATATTCTTTGTATGTCTGCACTGCTTACTACCACAATGGAATATATGGAGGAAGTGATACATGCTGTGGAGAATGCAGGTATACGGGATAATGTCAAAATAATGGTTGGTGGAGCTCCTGTAAGCCCATCTTTTGCTTCCAGTATAGGAGCAGATGGATACAGTAGTAATGCAAATGAAGCTGTTTCAGTGGCAAAGAGATTGTTATCATCAAAAACAGTAAATCTATAAAATTAAAATAATATGAAAATAAATATGGCTGAATGGAAACAATCCGTTCTAAACTCGAAACAGCGTATAGCTATTCCTATCTTGACACATACAGGTATAGAAATGAGTGGAAAACGTGTCTTTGATGCCGTGACGGACGGATGGGTACATTATGAAGCAATCCGGTTATTGAGTGAAAATTTTCCAGCTTCAGCCTGTACTGTTATTATGGATTTAACGGTAGAGGCTGAAGCCTTTGGTGCGCAGGTGATTTTTTCGGAAGATGAAGTACCCAGTATAGTCGGCAGGTTAGTTTCTGATCGGAAATCTATTGAACGTTTAACTATCCCCACGCTTGATTGTGCAAGAATACCCCAGTATCTCTTAGCAAATTCACTGGCTGCAAACTCATTGAATAAGCCAGTTTTGGCTGGATGTATCGGTCCTTTTTCATTAGCCGGGCGTTTGTTTGATATGTCAGAGATTATGATGGCAATGTATATTGATCCGGAAGCAACACATCTTTTACTTGAGAAGTGCACTTCATTTATTATTATGTATTGTGAGGAGCTAAAAAAACAGGGGGCAAATGGAGTTGTGATGGCTGAACCTGCTGCCGGATTATTATCCAATGATGCCTGTAAAGAATTTTCTTCGGCATATATAAGGAAAATTGTTCAAAAAGTACAAGATGATGAGTTTCTACTTGTGCTACACAACTGTGGGAATACAGGACATTGTACGGATGCCATGATATATACACAAGCTGGTGGGTATCATTTTGGAAATCGTATTGATATGACCGATGCAATAAACGGATGTCCTATAACATCGTTGGTGATGGGAAACTTGGATCCCGTATCGCTTTTTAAGATGGCTTCTTCGGAGGAAGTTTATCATCAGACATTGTATTTATTAGAGAAAATGGCTGATTATCCTAATTTTGTTTTATCTTCTGGTTGTGATATTCCACCTCATGTGTCTATCAGGAATATTCATAGCTTTTATAATGCACTTCGGGATTATAATAACAGACCTTAATAATTAAGGCTGATAGAGTTTATGAATATATCCTAAAATATTCATTATACTGGGTTAATGAGAAAACTATAAATATATTCTTGCTATTTTCCGGATAATTTGTATCTTGTTACCATTAGTATTCTTTAAAGTGGGCATAAATATCAAAAGACTTTTGTGTATTTTACTGGATGTTAATACCTTATAATAGTATTATAGTAATATAGAGAAAAGAAATAAAGAGGAGATATAACCATGAAAAGAATGAATAAGAATGCTATTTTGGAACAGATTTGTGAATCGTTTCGTGTAAAAAACGATATTTTACCGTATATATCGACACCATTACACTATCATCCACATTATGAACTGGTCTGGATAAAGAAAGGATCTGGGATACGGATTGTAGGTGATCATGTTGACCGTTTTAAAGATGGTGACATGGTTTTGTTAGGATCTAACTTGCCTCATGTATGGGAAAATGATAATGTATATTATGAAGGAAATTCGGATTTGAATATTGATGTTTTTGTTGTTCATTTTGTGGATGAAATTATTGATAACTTGCTTAAAGTCCCAGAACTTACCGGAATAAAAAAAATTCTTCAGAAATCCCAACAAGGATTATGTATAAAGGGAAATACTAATATTGAATTAGGAGAAATGATCGAGCGGCTTTTTTTATCGGCATCCATTGAACGTATTATTCTGTTTTTACGCATTTTTCAGTTACTACAGGATACGAATGATACAATATTATTATCTTCTATAGACTTTACTCATTTTTTCAATGAACAAAAATCAGACCGACTGCGTAAGATATATGAGTTTGTAGGAATGAATTTTAATCGGAATATTCAAATTGAAGAAATTAGTGGTATCGCTTGTATGTCACCGACTGCATTTTGTCGTTATTTTAAACAAAAGACAGGACATAGTTTTATTAGCTATGTGAATAATTTTCGATTGGGATATGCTAAAAATCTACTCAATAGCAATGAATATAAGATATCAACTGTTGCGGAAATGTGTGGATTTCAGGATATTTCTTATTTTAACCGTATGTTCAGACAAAAAAACAATATGACTCCGACAGAATATATTCAAAATATTCAATACAAATAAGGTTATTGCAAATATTCTCTTATTAAATGTAACTTATTTCCTATTCAAACAATCATAATCATACTATTTTTGTGAAAGTAATTCTATATAAAGGAAAGATGATCAGATTATAAACATATTTATATCTATTATTATGAAAATAAAAAAAACAATCAGTCTATTGCTATTTACATTTATTGCATGTAATATTTGTGCTCAATATGAAACAAATACTCCTCATTGGGCAAAGGATTTAATCATATATGAGCTTTCTCCTAAAAGTTTCACTTCTCCCCACGAACCAGAAACAGGTACATTTAGTAGTATAAAGGATAAAATACCTTACTTGCAAGATTTGGGTATCACAGGTGTGTGGTTTACCGGACATAATTGGGCTGATCAAAAGCACTTTTATAATATTTGGACGCAATACGCGTCTATACGTCCTGACAGTCTTGATCATACCCTGGGGACTCCGGCCGATTTTAAAAGCATGGTCGATGAATTCCATAAACATGGGATCAAGGTTTTTTTAGATATTATTACACATGGAGTTATGAAATATAGTCCTTTGGTAACAGAAAAACCTCATTGGTTCAAGGGAGAGTCATGGGGTATGGCTGATTATGACTGGTTTGGAGGACATAAAGACCTGGATGACTGGTGGGTGAAAACTCATACAGACTATGTCACGGAGTATGGAGTCGATGGATATAGGCTGGATCTGCGAATGTATCGTCCGGATTTATGGAATAAGATAAAAGAAAATTCCGCAAAAGCTGGGCATCCGATTGTTGTTTTTATAGAAGGTTTGAATTATAGTGAATCTTACAGTGAAGGTGTAGCCGACTTTTATCAACGTATCACTCGCTTAGGAGCTCAAGAAGGAGGATTAGTTGAAGGAATGAAATTGGTGAATAATGTCGCTGCTTACTATGATGAATTTCCGTTGCGACATGAAATGCTGGAGATTAATAAAATAGAAATCTCTTATACGGATGGAACATGTGATTTTTGTGATTTAAGAAAAAAGGAAGGCAACCTTTCTTTTTCGGTTCAGAAAATGGATCCGAAAGATATGAAATCGAACCTGAAAATAACAGTGTCCGGCGTAAATAAGGAAAAATCAATTAGTAAAATAATGGCTTTTCCTTCAAGATATAATCATCACTCATTTGTGATGGGAGGACTCCACACGGATAAAATTTATCCTTTGTCACTGTCCGGTTTGTCTGATATTACAGTTGAATTTACTCCGTTCGTACCAGATAAACTGTTGAATTCATGTATTCTTTCTTGTCATGATGAAGGATGGGAAGGGTTTAACAAAAGCGAAAATCCTTATGTGGCAGAAGGTAGTCGTTGTGTTTTTGGTTACAGTTGCTTATTCACTCCTGCTATTCCGATATTTATGGGTGGCGAAGAATTTAATGTAGATTATAGACCTTTACCTATGCTTTCTTATCATTTGTATAAAAAAGAACGGATTGGAGAAGGTAAATGGTTATATGGATCATGGATCGATTGGGATCAACTGAAGCAAAGAAAGCATCAGGAAATGTTGATAGATGTAAAGAAGATGATTGCTATACGAAAACAGGAGAAGGATGTGATCCATTCGGTGTATAATGAAACGAGACCTAATGTTGAAAGTGTATTCTATAAATCAACTTCTACTATTCCTGTTCCATATATTTTGTGGAATGATAAGAAGGCCATTCTTATAGCAGGAAATAACTCAGATAAAGATGTTAAGTTGACGGTAACACTTCCTTTGGAAAAGATCGGTATGAAAGGAGCGTCACGAATACGATTGACAGATCTTTGGAATGGAGGGGAAAAAGTAGTAGAGCTGAAGGATTTACCTGAATTCTCTTTTGGTATTAAAAGAGATAAAGTGGCAGGAGGAGGGCTGGCTGTTTATAAAATGGAAGTAATGCCTTGATAATTCGTATAATGAAAGATAAACGCAAATATTGTTCTACATGAAGTTATTATTGTACAATTAAATGTTTTGAAATTCAGTTACTTTTGAATAGATCGATCTGATATTTTTTCCGGGAAAATCTATTGTTTTTTCTGATGGGACATATGTGTATGTTTTCATCCTGGTATTTTATTGTCTTAAATTTTATCTTAAAACAAATATGTATATGAATAGACTAACAACAAAGTACCTTCAAATGAATATCTATGGAGGTTTATTTAAAAGTATTAGAATATGTGTTATTATTCAATTGATAACAATATTCAATCTGGCAACTGCAGCTGCCAATGATTTTAATGAGAAATACCTTTTCGAGGTACAAAATAATTTACAACAAACACGAAATTTGTCTGGTGTTGTCGTTGATGAGAAAGGAGATCCGATCATTGGTGCGAATGTTTCGATAAAAGGAACGACTGTGGGGACTATAACGGACTTTAACGGACAATTTTCTCTTGAAAACGTAAATATTAAAGCTATACTTCTTATCTCTTATATAGGTTATTTGTCTCAGGAAATAGAAGTGGGGAATAAGGCTGTTTTTAATATAATATTAAAAGAAGATACCCAAAAACTGGAAGAAGTAATTGTTGTAGGTTATGGCACCCAACAGAAAAGAGATCTTACCGGGGCTATATCATCTGTGAAAACGGAGGAATTACCAAAAGCAAATAGTGTTTCGGTGGGGCAAATGTTGTCCGGGCAAGTGGCAGGGTTGAAAGTGATGCAAACGAGTGCTCAACCCGGTGGAAATATAGAATTCCGTGTAAGAGGTAATGCTTCAGTGAATGCAAGCAATGAACCTTTGATTATTATAGATGGAATACCCTCTTCGGGTGGGGCTGTTGAAGAAAATAGTCATTATGGAGGAGGAAAGAAAAGTACATTGAATAGCATCAATCCTAATGATATAGCATCGATAGAAGTACTGAAAGATGCCAGTTCTACAGCTATATACGGTGCCCGTGCAGCTAATGGTGTGATTATTATAACGACTAAACGGGGAAAAGAAGGAAAAGCGACTGTTACCTATGACGGTTCGGTTTCCGTTCAACGGTTTTCTGAAAAGTGGGACGTGTTATCACCGAAGGATTATATGTTGCAAGCCAATCGTTATCTGAAAGAAAAATGGTTGTATGAAAACAATATGGCTCCTTATGGTAATAAATCTCCGGGTGAGGCCTCCTATGAATACATTCCTCGCTATACAGATAGTCAGAAAAACGGTCAGATCAATGGAACTGACTGGATGGACCAGGTATTAAGAAGCGGTTTTATACAGCAACACAATGTTTCTATGAGTGGTGGTGCTAACGGAACAACTTATTTAGCGTCTATAAATTATTATGATCAGGCAGGTATTATTAAAAATAATGATTACGAGCGATTTACTGGAAGAGTGAACCTTGATCAGAAATTGGGCGAATATGTAAAAGTAGGCTTGTCTGCATCTATGTCAAGAAATAAAAACAAGAATGTCCCACTGGGAGGAGGAAGTGGATCAAATACCTATGGTATTTTGCAATTGGCAATAACGGCCAACCCTTTATTGCCGGTGAAAGATGAAAATGGTAAATACCCGATTGATCCGAATAATACTTTTATCCCTAATCCGGCATCTATGCTCGAAATATCGGATGAAAGTTTATTACAACATCAATTGGCTTCGGCTTATATAGAAATAACCCCGTTGAAAGATTTACTGATCAGGTCTAATTTCGGTTATGACGGGAGTTCAACCAACCGGGGGCAATATATTCCGAAGTCGACTTTGGAAGGTGAACGTTTTAACGGGCGAGCCGAAATAAGTCATTCCAGAAATGAGAATTATTTGTTTGAAATTTTTGCGCGCTATGTGAAGAAGATAAAAGAGCATACTTTTACCGGAATGGCGGGTTATTCTTATCAGTATTTCAAATGGGATGGCCATAGTCTGAATAACTATGATTTTATGTTGGATTCTTTTCTTTGGAATAATATTGGGGCTGGTGCTGCAGTAAAACCGGGGGTAAGTTCTTATTCAAATCATGAAAACCTGCTGTCTTTCTATGCCCGTGTGAATTATGACTATAAACAACGCTATTTGTTAACATTTAATGTGCGTGCAGATGGGTCTCCCAAATTTGCAGAAAATAACCGCAGGGGATATTTCCCTTCTGTATCTGTAGGGTGGAGAATGTCGGATGAAGAATTTTTTGAAAGATTACGTTCGGTAGTATCTAACTTTAAAATACGCGGAGGGTATGGGACTACCGGTAATGCAGATTTAGGCAATCGTTCGGTATCGGCTTTTATGGCTTACACCGGTAATCCGATAGGCGGACAAGATCAAATGGGAGTTTGGGCACATCAGCTGGAAAACAAAAATCTCAAATGGGAAACAACAAAAGAGTTTAATATAGGACTGGATTATGGTTTGTTTAACGAACGTATTACAGGATCTTTGGAATATTACAACAGAACAGTGGATGATCTTCTCTCTACACGTCCCCTTTTATCTTATCATGAAGTCAATACAATAGCAGATAATATAGGGGCTACTACTAGTAAAGGTTTTGAATTTAATGCAAATGCCCATATTTTTACTGGTGCTTTCAAATGGGATTTGGGTATCAATTTGTTCAAGAACTCGATAAACTGGAATACACGTGACAAAGATTGGAAACCAGCTATTTATGAAAAAGATAAAGATCCGTTGCGGGCTATCTATTCTTATGTATCGGATGGCTTGATAAAAGAAGGAGAAAATGTACCTTACATGCCGGGAGCAATTCCCGGACAGATTAAATTGAAAGATTTAAATGGATATGAAAGAGATGCAGCCGGCAATCCGGTCGTTGATGAAAAAGGTCGTTATATACTGACTGGGCAGCCTGATGGCAAACTGGATGAGGCGGATATTGTTTTGAAAGGGAGCAATGATCCAGGATTGAATTTTGGTTTATCGACTAATTTGGAGTATAAGAATATCGATTTGTCAATCTACATGTATGGTATGTTGGATTATTACAAGACCAATGATACACGCGCTATGTATTCCTTAGAGGCTTATCGGATCGAGCAAGGATTCAATATCTTCAGTGAAACAAAAGAATCCTGGGGCAGCGATAATCCAACAGGAACAAGGCCCAATATGTTGATGGGAAAAGCCAGTAATTATTCCTGGGGAGATTATAATATAGAAAAAGCTGATTTCCTTCGAATGAAGAATATTACCTTGGGGTATACAGTTCCGACTCAGAAAATCTCTTGGTTGTCACATTTGCGTATCTATGTCTCCGTTGATAATTTATTTGTTCTGACGAAGTATAACGGACTGGATCCAGAAACTGACAGTTTTGCCGGATATCCTAATCAAAGATCTTTCTCTTTTGGTACTAATATTTCATTTTAATCGCATTACTTAAAATAATCAAGCAAATGAAAAAGAATTTATTTTTATATACAGCATTGGTTTGCATCCTAACAGGATGTGAACTGGAAAGAATGGATTACAGTCTTATTTCTACGGAAACATTCCTGAAAAATGAAGATGATGCAAAGTATTTGGTTACAGCTTGTTATAATGACATGAAAGACCAAGGAGATGCAGGGTTCTGGAGTTGTTATAACGGAGATAGCTTCCTGCTGACGCCTGAAATGACTACGGATATTTTGACTTGTAATTGGGGAGATGGGGGCACCTGGTCCGGTTTGAATGAGCTGAAATACACACCAACTACAGGAAGGGCATTATATCCATACAATAATTATAATAAGATCAGTAAATATACAATGGATATTGATCGTATTGAAAATTTACCGATGGCAAATGAGGACCTGAAGAAAAGATATATTGCTGAAATTAAAACGATGCGAGCATGGCTCTCTTATTTGATCTATACGCATTATGGAACTTTCCCTATTGCTTCTCTTGAAATATTGAAAGATCCGGTCAGGGAACAGATCATTCCCCGTGCTACTGAGCAGGAAATGGATCTGTTTATTGAGCAGGATTTGAAAGATGCTATTGCTGTGTTACCTCAAAAATACGACGATTCGGATTGGGGGAGATTCACAAAAGGAACAGCAATGACAATCCTTATGAAATTTTATATGCAGAAAGCACGTTGGAAAGAGGCTGAAAGTGTAGGACGTGAAATAATGGGATTAGGATATAGCCTGATGGATAATTATGAAGATGTATTTTCAAAAGAACATGAGAAAAACAATGAAGTTATTTACTCAAATCCTTGTACGTCAACTTTTTTTAATCAATGGCTCACTTGTGTTCTCCCTTATAACTTTGTCACAAAAAATCCCGCCATTGCCAAATATTCGGGTTTTAGGGTGTTCTGGTCTTTCTATGATACGTTTGAAAAAGGAGATAAACGATTAAGCGGTTTATTAGGTGAATATACAGCTTCTGATGGTGTTGTCTACAACCGGCAAAATCCTGGAGGAGCCGGTGATATGGGTGTAGGAGCTCTTCCTGTGAAATATGGAGAAGATCCTACGGCGATCGGAAATAAGAGTACAATTGCATTAATTGTGTTTAGGTATCCAGATGTTTTATTATTATTGGCTGAAGCAATAAACAGACAAAGCGGACCGACAGGTGAGGCTGTTGCTTTAGTTAATCAGGTTCGTTTGCGGGCAGGGCTCAATGTTTTGGCAAGTGATAAATATTTATCGATGGAAAAATTTAATGAAACGATATTATTGGAAAGAGGTCATGAGTTGTATTGTGAAGGACATCGCAGAGAAGATCTCATTCGCCATGGAAAGTTTATTGAGTATGCTAAGCTTCGTCCTAATACGTTGGCTGATGATTTTAAAGTGTTATTCCCTATTCCTCAGAAATATATCAATGAAGGTAAAGGAGTTATACTTCAAAATCCAGGGTATTGATCTATTATGATAGTGTGCCAAAATGTATTTGTCTTCGCACTTGACACAAGGTAAAGAACTGGTCTTATTAATTAGAATGTTATATGATTAGTTTTTATATGATTGGTCTTCTGATGACAAAGAGCTGCCGGTTTTGATGATTCCCGGACAGCCCTTTATTCAACCTTCTGTACATCTAATTTTCTGCTTTTTCTTTTCTGAGCAGCTCTGTATATTCTGCTTCCCTCATAGGTCTGGCATAGAAATATCCCTGAGCCTTGTTACAGCCGAACCCCTGAAGCATTACCTTCTGCTGTTCGGTCTCCACACCTTCCGCAATGATGGAAAGCTTCATATCATTTCCCATAGTAATGATCATGTGCAGGATTTCTTCTGCTCTTCCATAAGGATCTGCTGCACTTAAGAAACGCATATCCAGTTTGATCTCATCAACAGGAGCTTCTTTCAGCATATTCAGGGAAGAATATCCACTTCCAAAATCATCCATCAGAATACGGAATCCTCCCTGGCGAAGCTTCTCCACAACCGAAAAGATCATTTCCGAGTCAATGGCATACGCAGTTTCTGTTATCTCCAGTTCCAGATATTTTCTCGTCATATCATTGCGAAGGGCTCTGACCGGATGTCCTGTGGTTCTTCCTGTTACTTTGGAATCAATATCCTTCGCTTTGATGATTCTTTCTTTGTAATTCTCATGTACCTGGGATTCATCTGTAACGACAAAATGTGTTCCCATCTGAACACCTTTTGCTCCCAGCATAAATGCGGCGGCGATTCCTCTTCCGTCTGCAATTCCTCCGGCAGCAATAACCGGAATATTGACTGCATCCACGATTTGCGGAACAAGCACCATCGTTGTGCTCTCGCCGATATGTCCGCCGGCTTCACATCCTTCTGCTACCAGGGCGTCTGCCCCGCAGCGTTCCATTCTCTTCGCTAGGGCTACAGAAGCAACAACAGGAATAACCTTTACTCCGGCTTCTTTCCACATCTTCATGTATTTCTCCGGATTACCTGCACCGGTGGTCACAACTTTTACACCTTCTTCAACGATTACCTTTGCAACCTCATCTGCATAAGGACTCATCAGCATGATGTTGACACCGAACGGTTTGTCTGTCAGTTCTTTTGCCTTGCGTACCTGATCTCTTACCCAGTCTGCCGGAGCACTTGCTGCACCGATGAGTCCCAGTCCGCCGGCTTCAGATACACCTGCTGCCAGATGATATTCTGCTACCCAGGCCATACCGCCCTGGATGATCGGGTATTCAATTCCTAATAATCTGGTTACTTCTGTCTGCATAATCTCTATACTCCCTGTCTTTTTATAATTTCATTTTTATGTTACTGCCCTGTATTTCTTACTCTTTGTGAGCATTTACGTACTCTACAACATCACCTACTGTTACGATCTTTTCCAGATCTTCGGATGGAATCTCGATTCCGTATTCATCTTCCAGTGCCATTGTCAGTTCAAAAAGATCCAGGGAATCTGCTCCGAGGTCATCTTTGAATGATGCATTTTCTGTGATCTTGCTTTCCTCTACTCCTAAATTATCTGCTACCATTTTTTTAATCTGTTCTAACATGTTTTTGTTCTCCTTCTCATATTTGTTTTTACTGTTTTTTACCATTCCAGAATACTTGCGCCCCAGGTAAGTCCTGCGCCAAATCCCGCGAGGATAATCTTCTGACCTTTTTGCAGCTTTCCGGCTCTGTTCAGTTCATCAAGAAGAATCGGAATGCTTGCGGAAGATGTATTTCCGTATTCTTCCAGATTCATCGGAAATTTTTCCAATGGCTCGCCCAGCCGCTTTGCGATTGCTTCTACGATCCTTTTGTTCGCCTGATGTAAGATATAAAAGCTGATTTCTTCCTGAGCCACATTATTTTTTTCCAGCACTTCTTTTACTGCCTGCGGCACGCTCTTTACTGCAAACATAAATACTTCTCTTCCATCCATCTGCATCAGATATTCTTTTTCATCCGGCTTCTGCAGATCTTCCGGCGATAACTCGCTTCTGTCATATCTGCTCCGGCAGCACAGTGCTTCTCCTTTGGAACCATCGGAGTGTGTCACCGGAAGATAATATCTCATATCTTCACTTTTCAGTAC
>ERZ857801.2556-NODE-2556-length-14929-cov-6.951190_pt1 | contig 14929 bp, 10 predicted proteins | sample MGYA00519762_ERZ857801 | MGnify/ENA primary metagenome ERZ857801 (study PRJEB31778, sample SAMEA3449368) | human gut metagenome | biome: human gut; feature: human-associated habitat; material: faeces | place: United Kingdom | collected 2010/2012 ...
CGCAACCCGACATTATCGAGCATTTTGGCAACGCAGATGCCGTGCCGCAGCCGCCAGAGCGGTGCTTAAGCCGTCAGGCGGGAATTGTGCGGTGTTGCCTTATAAAAGAAGTACATGCAGGAGGAATATCCCATGCAATTTCGTTTTCGCTGCGCGGCCGTTCTGACCGCCGTATTGCTGTGCAGTGCTGCTGCACTGCCCGCTTTGGCGGAAGAGACTGCCACGCCGGAAACCGCCGACAGTGTTGTCAGCGCTTCCACCTACACCGGTTGGAAAACCGTGAACGGCAAGGATTACTGGTACGAGAACGGCGTGAAACAGGGTACCACCGGCCGCGGCAAAGAGATTTACGACCCTGATTCCAACGCCTGGTACTGGCTGGACGCCAAGCAGGGCGGCGCAAAAGCCGTCAGCAAGGATGTATACCAGGAATCCGAAGCCGGCGACTGGGCCGAAAACGCAGACGGCACCGGCAAGTGGGTGCGGTATGACGCCAACGGCCACATGGTAAAAGGCTGGGATACCAACGCAAACGGCACCTATTACTTTGACCAGGTGTACGGCACCATGGCCAAAGGCATTGTGACGATCGACGGCAATCTGTACCTTTTTGATGTTGATACCGGCGTTATGCAGGCAAGCATTACAGCCAGCGAGGAAGCCATGGCAGACCGCGTGATCGAGCTGGTCAACCAGGAGCGCACCTCCCGCGGGCTGCAGCCCCTGCTCAAGCACGATGGCCTGATGGTTGCCGCCGCGGCCCGCGCCAGGGAGCTTTCCCAGCGATACAGCCACACCCGCCCCGACGGTTCTGAATGCTTTACCATTTTGTGGCACCTGGGCATTGACTATGGCTATGCCGGCGAAAACATTGCCATGGGTCAGAGAACCCCGGAGATCGTGATGAACGACTGGATGAACAGCTCCGGCCACCGCGCCAACATTCTGAGCGAAAACTTTGACCACATCGGCGTTGGCTACACTATGGTGGATGGCTACCCCTATTGGGTGCAGCTGTTTACCGGTGACTTTGATTTATAAGTAGTTTGTAAACAAATTTAAAACACAGCCCCGCAGCCGTTGCATTTTTTCGGCTGCGGGGCTATACTGTTTCCATACACTTAACATATGCCAACTATTTACATATAGCAACAGAAAGGAGAACCTTTATGGAGGGACATATTGGTGACCAGCGCAGCAAAGCCGTGATGCGCTATCTTGACCGGCTGAAAAAGTCTGTGCGCCGCGGGGCGTCTTTAAGCCTTGCCAACGCCCCCAAGCTGCATCTTGGCATTCTGGAAGGGCTGAACCACGCCATTGAGGTGCGCGGCCAGGATGGTGCCGTGTATGTTTCGGACCTGGCGGAGATTTTCAAGCAGCCGCTGCCGGCGATTTCCCGCGGACTGCGCACACTGGAGCAGGATGGCCTGGCCCAGCGCCAGACCGATCCCAATGACCGCCGCCGCACTCTGGTGCGCATCACCCCAAAAGGGGAGGAATCCCGCCTGATCTGCGAAAGCCGTCTGAATGATTACATCACCGGCATTATGGATGACCTGGGCGAAGAATTTTGCCAGCAGTTTGCAAAGGATGCCGAAACCCTGCTGCAGGCCATTGAGCGCCAGAACGAAAAGCTGCTGGCCGAAAAGGAGAAGATGCCATGACAAAAATTTTCAAACATCTGGCCAAACACTGGGCGGCCTGCCTTGTTATTATTGCCCTGCTGTTGGTGCAGGCATACGGCGATTTGACCCTGCCGGACTACACCAGCAAAATTGTGGATACCGGCATCCAACAGTCCGGCATTGCGGACGCTGTGCCAGAAGTAGTACGGGATTCAACCCTGCAGGTGCTGGAGCTGCTGATGACGGACGCGGACGCCGCCGCGGTGGAAGCCGCTTACACCCAGCCGGGCGGCACCGACAACGCACTCTCCTCCGCTGCCAGCTTACAGAAAAAGCTCGCATCCCCCTATACGGTCCGCCTGCTGCGGGGCGATGCGGACCGGGATACGCTGGCGGAGGTATTTTCCACCCCGGATATTGTGCTCTATCTGGCTTCCGCTCAGGCAGCCGGGGAGGGCAACGCCCCGGATGCCGCCGCGCTGGATACCGTTACCGCCCAGTTTGCGGCCATGACCCAGATGCCCGGTTTCAGCCGGGATGCCGTACAGGCCCAGCTGGCCGCAGCCATGGGTCAGGCCGGCGAAAGTGAGCTGAGCGGGCTTTCAGCCCAGGCAGTGCTGCTGGTGGGGCTGGAATATCAGGCCCTTGGCATCAGCGATGCGGTACAGATGAACTACCTGATACAGACCGGCGGCCGGATGCTGGGGCTGACCCTGTTGATGGTTGCCGCCGCGGTTCTGGTGGGGCTGCTTGCTTCCCGCGTGGCGGCTGCCATTGCGCGGGATCTGCGCCGCGGTGTGTTCCGCCGGGTGGTCAGCTTTTCTGCCTCTGAAACGGACAAGTTTTCCACCGCATCCCTCATCACCCGCACCACCAACGATGTGCAGCAGATCCAGATGACCTGCGTAATTTTGCTGCGCATGGTGGCGTATGCCCCCATCCTTGGCATTGGCGGCATCATCCATGTGGCGCAGGCGGGTTCCAGCCTGACCTGGATCATTGTGCTGGCCGTCGCTTTGCTGCTGGCGCTGATTACGGTATTGATGCAGTTTGCCATGCCCAAGTTCAGGATCATGCAAAAGCTGGTGGACCGGCTGAACCTGGTATCCCGCGAGATTTTGACCGGCATTATGCCCATCCGCGCATTCAGCCGCGAACAGCACGAGGAAGCACGCTTTGACGCCGCCAACACCGACCTGATGCGCACCCAGCTGTTCACCAACCGGGTAATGGCTGCCATGATGCCCTTTATGACCCTGATTATGAACGGCACTTCCCTGCTGATCGTCTGGTTCGGCGGCAAACAGATTGATGCCGGCACCATGCAGGTGGGCAGCATGATCGCCTTTATCACCTACACGATGCAGATCGTGATGTCCTTCCTGATGCTGACGATGGTTGCCGTGATGCTGCCCCGTGCCGGCGTTGCCGCGGACCGCATTGACGAAGTGCTGACCACCGAGCCGGCCATCCATGACCCGGTGCCGGAAGCCATCCCCGGTGACCTCAATCAGCACCACTGGAACGGCGAAGTCGCATTCCATCATGTCAACTTTACCTACCCCGGCTCCAGCGAGGACGCCCTGCACGATATTGATTTTGTCGCCAAACCCGGCCAGACCACGGCCATTATCGGCTCCACCGGTTGCGGCAAAACCAGTTTGCTGCATTTGATCACCCGTTTTTATGATGTGACCGGCGGCAGCGTGACGGTAGACGGCGTGGATGTGCGCCAGATGCCGCAGAGCACCCTGCGCGGCCTTTTGGGTTATGTGCCGCAAAAGGGCGTACTGTTCAGCGGCACGATTGATTCCAACCTGAAATTCGGCGGCGAGAATATCACCGATGCCGATGTGCGCACCGCCGCCCGCATTGCCCAGGCGGAAGAGTTCATCTCCGCCAAGCCGGAGGGGTACGAAAGCCCCATTGCCCAGGGCGGCACCAACGTTTCCGGCGGGCAGAAGCAGCGGCTTTCCATCGCCCGCGCCATTGCCAAACACCCGAAGATCTACCTGTTTGATGACAGCTTCTCCGCGCTGGACTACAAGACTGATGTTGCCCTGCGCCGCGCGCTGAAAGCCGAAACCGGCGACGCCACCGTGATTATTGTGGCACAGCGCATTTCCACTGTGCTGCACGCCAACCAGATTCTGGTTCTGGAAGATGGCCGCATTGTGGGCAAGGGCACCCACGCCCAGCTGATGGAAAGCTGCCCGGCTTACCAGGAAATTGCCCGCAGCCAGCTGAGCAACAAAGAGCTGGACCTGAAAGGAGGGGAAGCCTGATGCCGCATCCCGGACGAATGACGACCCAAAAGGCAAAAGACTTTAAGGGCACCATGCGCAGCCTGCTGGCAGAGCTGGGGCACTACAAGTTCCGCCTGATTTCCGTGATTGTTTTTGCCGTTCTTTCCACGATTTTTAATATTGCAGGCCCCAAGGTGCTGGCCAAAGCCACCACTGCCCTGGCCACCGGCTGGGTGGCCAAGCTGCGGGGCACCGGCAGCATTGACTTTGGCTATATCGGCAAAATCCTGCTGATCCTGCTGGTCATGTATCTGGTTTCCGCTGCGTTCAGTTTCTGCCAGAGCTGGATCATGAGCGGGCTTTCGCAGAAGATGTGTTATGACTTCCGCCGCCAGATCAGCGAAAAGATCAACCGCCTGCCCCTTGCCTATTTTGAAAAGCGCACCGTAGGCGAGGTACTTTCCCGCATTACCAACGATGTGGACACCCTGGGCCAGAGCCTGAACCAGAGCATTACCCAGCTGATCACCAGCATTACCACCATGATCGGCGTGCTCATCATGATGCTGACCATCAGCCCCACGATGACGCTGATTGCCATTTTGATCCTGCCGGTCTCGATGGCGCTGGTGCTGTTGGTGGTCAGGTTCAGCCAGAAATATTTCCGCGCCCAGCAAAAAGTTCTGGGCTCCGTGAACGGCCAGGTGGAGGAAGTATATTCCGGCCACAATGTGGTCAAAGCGTTCAACCGCGAAGATGCCGTTCTGAATGATTTTGACGAAGCCAACAACCGCCTGTTTGAATCCGCCTGGAAAAGCCAGTTCCTTTCCGGCCTGATGCAGCCCATCATGACCTTTGTGGGCAACCTGGGCTATGTAGCAGTGGCCGTTTCCGGCAGCATTTTTGCCGCGCGCGGCATCATCACCATTGGTGACATCCAGGCGTTCATCCAGTATGTGCGCAACTTCACCCAGCCCATCCAGCAGCTGGCCCAGGTCAGCAACATGCTGCAAAGTATGGCGGCGGCTTCGGAGCGCGTGTTTGAATTTTTGGGTGAGCCGGAAGAAGAACAGAACGCTGACCCCGCCCGCCGGGCAGACCCCGCCTGCATTGACGGCCAGGTCACCTTTGACCATGTCAAGTTTGGCTACACGCCGGAAAAGACTGTTATCCGGGATTTCAGCTGCGATGTAAAACCCGGCCAGAAAGTTGCCATTGTCGGCCCCACCGGCGCAGGCAAAACCACCATGGTCAAGCTGCTGATGCGCTTTTACGATGTCAACTCCGGCGCCATTACGCTGGATGGCCACAACGTAAAGGACTTTGACCGCAGCGCCCTGCGCGAAGGCTTTGGCATGGTATTGCAGGATACCTGGCTGTTCCAGGGCACCATTATGGAAAACATCCGCTATGGCCGCCTGGATGCCACCGATGAGGAAGTCATCGCCGCCGCCAAGGCCGCCTGTGCCGACCACTTTATCCGCACGCTGCCCGGCGGCTACCAGATGGAGTTGAACGAGGATGCTTCCAACGTGAGCCAGGGCCAGAAACAGCTGCTGACGATTGCCCGCGCCATTCTGGCGGACAACAAAATTTTGATTTTGGACGAAGCCACCAGCAGTGTGGACACCCGCACCGAACAGCGCATCCAGACCGCCATGGACAACCTGATGCGCGGCCGCACCAGCTTTGTGATTGCCCACCGGCTTTCCACCATCAAGGACGCCGACCTGATTTTAGTCATGCGGGATGGTGACATTGTGGAGCAGGGCACCCACGACGACCTGTTGGCCGCTGGCGGGTTCTACGCCGATTTGTACAACAGCCAGTTTGAAGATGTAAGCGCGTAATTTTTTCTCTGATAAAACAGCAAAAGCCCAAAGCTGCCGGTTAAGTGAACCGTGCCGCTTTGGGCTTTTGGGTTATAAAATAGAATTTTTCAATACATGTACACTCTGCATTGCTTCTTCCACTTTTCTGCCAGGTTTCATTTCCAGCAGTCTACACATAAAAACACCAAAGGGCCAGCGTGCAGTGCTGGCCCTTTGGTGCGGTATAGGAAAACATAAAAAAGAGAATGGCAATGTTATTGGGTGTACCTGAAAATTCAAAATCCAAGCAGTTGGCTTCAGGTTCACCTTGGGGCGGCCTCACACGCCGCCGGGCAAGATCACACGATCTTGCGGGATTTGTGAACGCCGGTCTTTAAGAATTCGACCCATTCGGCCACGTTCACGGCGTGGTCGCCAAGGCGTTCCAGATATTTGGTCGCCATGAACAGATCCAGCGCAGTCTCTGCTTCGGTGGGGTGGGCGGCAATGTACTGGGCAATTTCGCTGCTGATGCGCGCGAACGAGGCGTCGATGACGTCATCATGGGCGATCACTTCCGCGGCAACGGCAAGGTCCACCTGCACATAGGCGGCAATGGAGCGCTTGACCATCTTCAACACATCATCGCCCATTTTCAGGATATCTTCCAGCACGCCCACAGCATCGGTGGATTTGGAGTGCAGGTGCAGCACCAGTTCCGCAATATCGCTGGCCTGGTCGCCGATACGCTCCACATCCGTTACCATTTTCAGGGCTGTACTGACCTTGCGCAGATCCGAAGCCACCGGCTGCTGGCGCAGCAGCAGCTGCAGGCAGCGGTGTTCGATCTCGTGTTCGCCTGCGTCAATCTGGCTGTCCCGCGCAACCACGCTGCGGGCCAGTTCAATATCATCATTGCGCAGGGCAGTCAGTGCGCTTTCAATGGCGGCACCGGCTTCGTGACCCATGCGGGCCAGCAAGGTATCCAGCTGCAAAAGCTCTTCATCATAAGATTTACGCACACTAGGCATGGTATTGCTCCTCCGATCAACCAAAACGGCCGGAAATATAATCTTCCGTGCGCTTGTCCACAGGGGTGGAGAACAGGCGTTCCGTATCGCCCATTTCCACCAGCTCACCCAGCAGGAAGAACGCCGTCTTATCTGAAATACGGGCGGCCTGCTGCATGTTATGGGTCACGATTACGATGGTGTAGCGGTCCTTTAATTCCAGAGCCAGCTCTTCCACCTTGGAGGTGGAGATGGGGTCCAGGGCGGAGGTCGGTTCGTCCATCAGCAGAACTTCCGGCTCCACCGCCAGGGCGCGGGCAATGCACAAACGCTGCTGCTGGCCGCCGGACATGCCCAGCGCGCTTTTGTTCAGGCGGTCCTTCACTTCGTCCCAGATGGCAGCGCCGCGCAGGCTTTTTTCCACAATTTCATCCAGCTGCGCCTTACTGCGCACACCATGGGTGCGGGGACCGTAGGCGATGTTATCGTAAATGCTCATCGGGAAGGGGTTGGGCTTCTGGAACACCATGCCAACCCGCTTGCGCAGCACATTGACATCCATCTTATCCTTATAGATATCCACACCGTCCAGCAGGATATCGCCGGAAATGCGGCAGCCTTCCACCAGGTCGTTCATGCGGTTCAGGCTCTTCAGGAAAGTAGACTTGCCGCAGCCGGAAGGACCGATGAACGCCGTGATCTCTTTTTCGGGGATGGCAATATTGATATTTTTCAGTGCATGGAAGCTGCCGTAATACAGGTCCATGTTTTTAACTTCGAATTTATTCATCATGCAGTTCCTTTCGGCATTACTTTTTGGCAAGGCAGCCGGCAATAAAGCTGGACAGGCTGTTGATGAGCAGCACCAGGATCAACAGCACCACGGCAGTGCCGTAGGTTTCATTGATATGCAGGCCCTCGCTGGAAAGCAGATACATATGGGTGGCAAGGGTACGGGTGGAGCTGAACACGCTGGCGGGCACGGCGGCAACGGTGCTGGCCGTGTAGATCAGGGCCGCGGTTTCGCCTACAATGCGGCCCGTTGCCAAAATCACGCCGGACAGGATGCCCGGCATGGCGCTGGGCAGCACAATGGTGAATACGGTGCGCAGCTTGCCGGCCCCCAGGCCAAAGCTGCCCTCGCGGTAAGAATCCGGCACTGCAAGTAGCGCTTCCTCGGTGGTGCGCATGATGACCGGCAGCACCATGATGGCCAGCGTGAAGGCACCGGCGATCAGGCTGTAGCCCCATTTGAGCTGCATGACAAAGAACAGCATACCGAACAGACCGTATACGATGGAGGGGATGCCCTGCAGCGTTTCGGTGGTGATGCGCACCACCTTGACCAGCTTGCTGCCGCGTTTGGCGTATTCCACCAGCCAGACCGCAGCAAAAATGCCCAGCGGTGTGGCAATGGCCAGCGAGAACGCCGTCATCAGAATGGTATTGATAAGCGCGGGCATCAGGGATACGTTGTCGGAATTATAGTTCCACTCAAACAGGGACGGCTTGAGGTTGGGAATACCGTTGACCAGGATATAGCCGATCAGGAACACAAGGATCGCCACGGTAATCAGGGCCGCCAGCCGCACCAGCCAGCGCATGACAAGGGCATACGCGCGGGCCGCCATGCGGTTTTCGTGGCGGGCGGGGAAAACGATTTTCACATTTGCGTGGGTCATATCATCGGTTTTACCGGCGGTTGCAGCAAAATCAGCCATTCTTTTCGCCCCCCTTTACCAAACTAAAGCAGAGATTGATCAGCAGAATGAAAACGAACAACACAACGCCGGTTGCGATCAGCGCTTCGCGGTGCAGGTCTGCAGCGTAACCCATCTCGATGACGATGTTGGAGGTCATCGTGCGCAGCCCCTGGAACAAGCCCTTGGGCATCCAGGTCTGGTTGCCGGCAACCATCACAACGGCCATCGTTTCGCCGATGGCGCGGCCAACACCCAGGATTACGGCGGACATTACGCCGCTTTTGGCGGCGGGCAGCACCGCGCAAAACACGCTGCGCTCATGGGTAGCCCCCAGAGCCAGGCTGCCCTCGTAATAGCTTTGGGGCACAGCGTCCAGGCTGGTTTTGCTGACCGTGATGATGGTGGGCAAAATCATGATGCCCAGCAGCAGGCTGGCGGTAAACAGGCTCATGCCCTTGCCGCTTTTCACGTGCAGCACAGTTTTGAAAAAGTCCGATTTGACCATAGCCTGCACCGCCGGGACCATAACGATCATGCCGAAGAAGCCGTACACGACCGAGGGGATACCGGCCAGCAGCTGTACCGCCGGCAACAGCACCTTGTTGATACGGGGCGATGCAAAGCGGGACATATAGATGGCTGTCAGCAGCCCAATGGGCACCCCCACAATGATCGCGCCTGCGGTGACATAGATGCTCCCCAGGATCATGGGCAGGATGCCGTACAGGTTGTTGCCGGGTTTCCAGGTGGTGCCAAGCAGGAACTTGAGGGGGCCGATCTCAAAAATGGTGGGCAGACCGTTTGCAAACAAGAAGATGCAGATCAGCGCCACGGCCAGAATGGAGATGCACGCGCAGGCGGTAAACACACCCTGCATGACGATCTCTTTCAGGTGCGAAGTTGTTGTTTTCATTTTCCTATACTCTCCTGTCTTTGCTCAGGAACTATATACCGATGGCTTTCAAAAAACGGCCGTTGCCGCCTTTTGCCGCCGCAACAGCCGTTTTCTTTAGAAAAAGGGGGTTTACTGAACGTCTGCCCAGGTGGTCAGCTCGCCGGTGTAGATGCCCTTGATCTGATCAACGGTCAGGTTATCCGTGGGGTTGTCGTTGCTGACGATGACGGCGATGCCATCCTTTGCCAGGACAGTTGCCTTTGCGCCGCCCTCAACCTCAGAATCTTTCAGCTCACGGCTGGCCATGCCGATGGTGTAAGTGCCATCCAGTGCGCCGGAAACGCCGGTGGTGGAGTCGGTGGTCTGGAGTTCCAGGGTTGCGTTGGGGTTCACGGTCTTATACGCTTCGATCAGCTTTTCCATCAGCGGAGAAACAGAGGAAGAACCGCCAACCACGATCTTGCCTGCGGGCTGGGTGCTGGTGTAATCAGCGCCAACATCGCCGATGTAACCTTCCTCGGTGGCCAGGGCCTGACCGTCGGTGCTCATGCAGTAAGCAATGAAGTCCACGGCAACAGGGTCGGCAGCTTCGCCGTTCGTAACGATGTTGAACGGACGAGCCAGGGTGTAAGTACCATCCTTCACGGTGTCAGCGCTGGGGGCAACACCTTCCACGGTGACAGCCTTGACATCATTGTTCAGAGAACCCAGGCTGATGTAGCCGATTGCGGTCTCATCGTTGGAAACAGCGGTCAGAACGCCGTTGGTGGAGCTCTGGATGGCAGCCGCCTCGGTGGTGTTGTCAACCTTTTCGCCTGCATCGTTCTTGGCTTCCACACCGGTCAGCTCGATGAAAGCGCCGCGGGTGCCGGAGCCATCCTCACGGGAAATCACGGTGATGTCCTGATCGACATCGAAATCGCCGGCAGCCGGTGCAGCAGTGGCTTCACTGGAAGCAGCCTCACTGGAGACGGCCTCGCTGGAAACTGCTTCGCTGGAAGCAGCGGAGGATGCCGGGCTGGAACCACAGGCGGCCAGGCTGAGAGCCAGAGCAGCAGCAACTGCAACGGAAACATTACGCTTTAACATAAACTTTCTTCTCCCTTAATTGTATCTGTTATTCTATCTCACACATTCGCTCAGGGGTTCGTGTTTTCCTATTCGTTCTTCCTGAGTGCATATTTATTGTACCGCGCTGTTTCCCCAGTATCGACCATAGTGCAGTACAATCCGGGTAAAGCTTTGGTAATGGAAACTTTCCTTTTGCAAAGTTTGTGTAAAGTTGCCCAAAATCAATACGCCAAATTTTTACAATGTGCCAATTTTAGCAGTTTTCTTGCGTTGATTCGACATTTTACACAATCTTTACAATTCTTTTACTGGCTTTTGGTGTTCATAAAGCCCTGTTTTCTATTATAATAGGTAACGGTATCGTGCCATTGTGGGCATGTGCAAAACGATTTGATTCGGTTTTGCTCCGGGTGCGGCTGCACCCAACAATGAAAACATAACAAAAGAGAAATGGAAGTGTAACCCCCTGTATGAGCATTTTTAATGTGTTCACGCTGATGGGCGGTATTGCCATGTTCCTTTACGGCATGGACCTCATGGGCAAAGCCCTTGAGCAGACCGCTGGCAGCAAACTGCAAGGCATCCTTTCCAAAATGACAGCCAGCCCGGTGCGCGGGCTGCTGCTGGGCATGGTCATCACTGCAGTGATCCAGTCCAGCGGTGCCACCACCGTTATGGCGGTCGGCTTTGTCAACTCCGGCCTGATGGAGCTGCACCAGGCCATCGGCGTCATCATGGGCGCCAACATCGGTACCACCGTTACCGGCTGGCTGCTCTCGCTTTCAGGCCTGGAGGGTGATTCCTTCGCCATCCAGATGCTGAACCCCAACGCGTGGGCCCCCATCCTTGGCTTTATCGGCATCTTCCTTTATATGCTGGGCAAGGATAAGGACCGCCGCAGCGGCGTGGGCAAGATCATGGTGGGCTTTTCCGTCCTGATGGCCGGTATGAACACCATGTCCACCGCCATGAGTCCTCTGGCCGATGAGCCCTGGTTCATGGACCTGTTTCTGAGCTTCAAAAACCCGGTTCTGGGCGTGCTGGCCGGTGCCGTGCTGACGGCTGTGCTGCAGTCTTCCTCCGCTTCGGTGGGTATTTTGCAGGCCCTCACCTCCACCGGTGCCGTCACCTATGCGGCGGCGGTTCCCATCATCATGGGCCAGAATATCGGCACCACCGTTACCGCGCTGATCTCCTCTGCCGGTGCCAACAAAAATGCTAAGCGCACCGCATTTGTTCATCTGTACTTTAACCTCATCGGCACGCTGGTGTTCCTGTGCGGTTTTTACGGGCTGCATGCGCTGTTGGGATTCTCGTTCTACAACGAAACCGCCAACACCTTTGGCATTGCCATTGTGCACACGATATTCAACATTGTGACCACCGCCATCCTGCTGCCGTTCAACCGCGTGCTGGAAAAGCTGGCCATCCTGACCGTGCCGGACAGCAAGGATCAGGCGGGCGAGCAGCATTCCCTGCTGGACGAACGCCTGCTTTCCACCCCGTCCGTTGCCGTTGGCCGCGCTATGCTGACCGGCGGCGATATGGCCGAGATCTGCCGCACCTCCCTGCTGCAGGCCATGTCCCTGACCCACAAGTGGGATGAAGCCATTGCCGACGAGGTGAACCGCAAGGAAGACGCTGTGGATCATTACGAGGACGTTCTGGGTACCTATCTGGTCAAGCTGAGTGCCAAGGCACTTTCCCGCGAGGACAACCGCACCATCAACACCCTGCTGCACACCATCAATGACCTGGAGCGCATCTCTGACCACTCGGTCAACCTGCTCAAGGCCGGGCAGGAAATTCAGGAAAAATCCATCCACTTCAGCCACGAAGCGATCGATGATCTTTCCGTTCTGGAGGCCGCCGTTCAGGATATCGTGAACCGCACCGTGGATGCGTTCCAGAAGAACGACTGTTACGCCGCCGGCAAGATTGAGCCGCTGGAGCAGGTTGTGGACGGCCTGGTGCGCGAAGTCAAAACCCGCCATATTGCCCGCCTGCAGGCCGGCGCCTGCACCATTGAGTACGGTTTTGTGCTGGATGATTTGCTGACCAACTATGAGCGCATTGCGGACCACTGCTCCAACATTGCCGTTGCCATGATTGAAGTATCGGAGGACCGCTTTGATACCCATGAATACCTGAACCACATCAAAAACGGTGAAAGCCCCAGTTTTGAAAAGCGCTATGAGCGCTACCGCGGCCGCTATACCTTTGAGCCCGGCCCCAGCGGAACTGCCGCTGCACCGGAGCAGAAAAAATAATTATCGCAGGGCTTTCCCCTGTAAAATGGGCCGGGACCTGTGGCATATCGCAGGTTTCGGCCTGTTTGTTTGGAGGATCTTATGATCTATATTGTTGAAGATGACGCATCCATCCGTGAGCTGGAGCAGTATGCTCTGCAAACCAACCAGTACACCGTCCGCGGGTTTGAGGACGGGGCTTCCTTCTGGGCTGCCGTGCGGGAGACCGTGCCCGACCTGGTGATTCTGGACGTTATGCTGCCCGATGAGGACGGCTACCAGATTTTGGGCCGCCTGCGGGAGACCGCCGCGACCCGCACCGTACCAGTCATCATGGTCACAGCCAAAACCAGCGAGATTGATGTGGTAAAAGGGCTGGACCATGGTGCAGACGATTACCTCTGCAAGCCGTTCGGCATTATGGAGTTCATCAGCCGCGTCAAGGCGGTGCTGCGCCGCGCCAGCACCGCACCAGCCAGCACCACCACCCTGCGGTTTGGAGACATCACGCTGGATGACGTTGCCCGCACCGTTACGGTGGACGGTGAGCCGGTGGAGCTGACCTTTAAGGAATATTCGCTGCTGCATTTCTTTTTGGAGCATCCCGAAGAAGTTCTGGCCCGCGAGCGCATCATGAAAGCCGTGTGGGATACCGACGACCTGTTGGAAAGCCGCACCATTGACATGCACGTGCGGACCCTGCGCCAAAAGCTGGGCCACGCCGGGGACGCCATCTGCACCGTGCGCAAGGTGGGGTACAAACTGTCCGCCAAGGGCACGGAGGCCGGAGAAGATGCCTGATACCGCCGAAACCGCCCACATCACTGCGCCGCGCAGCATGGCTCACCTGTTGCGCACCACTTTGATGGCTGTGGGTATTTTGTCCCTCCTGCTCAGCGTGGTGGGGGCAGCGCTGCTGTTTCAGCACGCTTTTGCCGAGCAGTTTGACACCGACCTTTCCCGCACGGTGGAAGCTATTGCGGTGGGGTATGAGCATTCTGCTGACCCACAGCCAGAGCAGCTGGCCCAGTATGCAGACGGCCTGCGTCTGACCCTTGTGGCCCAGGATGGCACCGTTTTATACGATTCTGCCACTGCTGATCCCAGCACCTTGCCCAACCATGCCAACCGTCCAGAGATCCAGCAGGCTATGGCAGAGGGCACTGGTGCCAGCGTGCGCCGCAGTGCAACCCTTGGGTACGACACCCATTATTATGCCGTGCGCCTGACGGACGGAAGCGTTTTGCGGCTGGCGGACGAAACCAGCAACATGTGGAGCAGCTACAACCGCGTGCTGCCCGTTCTGGTGGCCGGGTGCATCCTTATCATCATTCTGGCGCTGGTGCTGGCGCAGGTCATTACCAAGCATCTGGTGCAGCCCATCACCCGAATGGCGGAGCACCTGGACTGCATCGAGGCCAATGTGCCGTATGAGGAGCTGATCCCGCTGGCGCACACGGTACAGTCTGACCGCAAGCTGCGGGAGGACAATGAGACCATCCGCCGGGAGTTTACCGCTAATGTCAGCCACGAGCTGAAAACCCCGCTGACAAGCATTTCCGGCTATGCAGAGCTGATTGAAAACGGCATGGCAAAACAGGAGGACATTCCCACCTTTGGCCACCGTATCCACAAGGAAGCCCAGCGCATGATCACGCTGGTATCGGATATTTTGCAGCTTTCGGAACTGGACGGCATGAGCAAGCAGCAGGAAAACAGCTCCACCGCCGATTTTGTACCGGTGGACCTTGGCGTGCTGGTCAAAGATGTTGCCACCAACATGACGGTGAACGCCCGCAAAGCCTACATTACGCTGCAATACAAAGTACAGCCCGTTACGGTGCGCGGCAGCCACGACCTGTTGACCGAGCTTGTAACCAACCTGTGCGACAATGCCATCCGCTACAACCGGCCGGGTGGCCATGTGGAGCTGAGCTGCGGCACCAATGCGGACGGCTGCCCGTATTTCTGCGTGGAGGACAATGGCATCGGCATCCCACAGGACAGCCAGAGCCGCGTGTTTGAGCGCTTTTACCGAGTGGACAAATCCCGCTCCAAGGCGACCGGCGGAACAGGCCTGGGGCTCGCCATTGTCAAGCATATCGCTGTTCTGCACGGTGCGCGTATTGATCTGGAATCCACCGTCGGCACCGGCACCACCATCCGCATTATCTTCCCGAAGATGTGAGGTTTTATTTACGGGAGATTGACGGCCTTTTTGAAAAAAGTCCTGGCGAAAAACTTTAATGGCGATAGAATAGAATTATAAGGCAATACCGCATAATTCTAAGTGCCGATACGGCGAGCGAGGTGCGGCAG
>ERZ857801.2573-NODE-2573-length-14837-cov-4.370856_pt1 | contig 14837 bp, 12 predicted proteins | sample MGYA00519762_ERZ857801 | MGnify/ENA primary metagenome ERZ857801 (study PRJEB31778, sample SAMEA3449368) | human gut metagenome | biome: human gut; feature: human-associated habitat; material: faeces | place: United Kingdom | collected 2010/2012 ...
CGTCCACCGCCAATCCCACCGGGACGTCCAGCGCCAGCATCTCCGGCACCCGGGCCACGCCGGAGGCCAGCTTCATGTTGGACGAGGGATTGTGGACAACGATCACACCGCGGCGGGCCAGCAGGGCGATCTCGTCGGCGTCCACGTCCACCACATGGGCCAGGATGGTCCCGGGACGCAGCAGCCCCAGACGGTCGGCATGGGCCACGGGGCGCAGGCCGTGCTGTTCCAGACTCAGGGCCGTTTCCTGACGGGTCTCGGCCAGATGGATATGCAGCGGCAGGCCCAGTTCGTCGGCCAGTTCGCGACAGGCCGTGAGCTGCGCCGCCGTGGTGGTGTAGACGCTGTGGGGCATGACGGCCACATGCAGACGGTCATGACCGGCCCAGCGCTGCGCCATCTCCCGGGTGCAGGCCAGGGCCGCATCGGCATCCGGGCAGCAGGCCGAGGGGAAATTGAACACGCCCTCACCGGCCAGGCAGCGCAGACCGGCCTTGTCCGCCGCTTCCAGCACGGCGGCTTCGAAGATGTACATGTCCACGCAGGACGTGGTCCCGGTGCGCAGCATCTCGGCAAAGCCCAGCAGGCTGCCCAGGCGCACCAGATTGGGCGTCAGGCCCTGTTCCACGGGAAAGATCTTCTGCTGCAGCCAGTCCATGAGCGGCATGTCGTCGGCCAGGCCCCGCAGGAATGTCATGGCCGCGTGGGTGTGGGCGTTGACAAGGCCGGGCATGACGAGCATGCCGGAAAGGTCGAGGATTTCACGTGCCTGCCATGCGGCTGTCACATCCTGGCTGTAGCCCAGGGCGACGATGCACCCGCCATCAATGGCCAGGGCGGCGTTTTCGAGGACGCGCCGGTCATCGTCCTGGGTCAGCAGGACACCGGCGTGGAGAAGCGTGTCGCAGGTTTGCATGGATGCTCCTGACGGGTTAAGGTCTGCGGACGGGAAAACAGGCGTAGTTGTATCCTCATGCTTCGGGGAGGGCAAGAATGGACGCGCTGCTGCTGCACGGTCTGGGTGGAGGGCCCGCTGATATGGATTCGCTGGCGCAAGAGCTGGCGACGATGGGCGTGGCGTGCCATACGCCCTGTCTGCCGGGGCATGGCACCGGCTGGGAGGCTTTCGTACGCAGCCACTGGAACCAGTGGAGCGCGGCGGCCCATGAGGCCTATGCCGCCCTTGCGGGCCAAAACCCGGAGCCGCCTCTGCTGGCGGGCTATTCCCTGGGCGGCCTGCTGGCTCTGGATACGCTTTTCTGGGCCCGGGAGGCCGGGCTGCCCGCGCCCCGCTGCCTGCTGGTCTTCGCCGCGCCGCTCTACTGGTCGTCCCGCCCCGGCCGTCTGGGCGAACGGGCCCTGCGCTGGCGGCTGGCCTGGAAAGCCTGGCGACAGCCTGTGGAGATCTGTTCCCCGCGCAGCGAGGCCGCGCGGGAGACCGCGCCCTGGCAGGGACACGAGCGGGTGGTCTGCTGGCGCCATATGGCCGAGATAGCCCATGAGCAGCCCCGGCTGCGGGCCCTGCTGCCCGCCTGCGATGTCCCGGTCTGTTATGTCCAGCTCTGGCATGACAGCAGCTGCCCGCGCCGCAATGCCGTGGAGTGGATCTGCACGGCGTCCCGCAGGGCCGAGACCCATGTGCTGCGCACGGTCAGCCGTCACGGCGGGCATCTGCCCCTGTCGCACAGGGAGAGCCGGGACGAGGTGGTGCGCATCGCCTGCAATTTCGTCCGGGCCGTGCTGGAAAGCTGAGGTCCGCTCCGTACAGAGAGCCTTTTCGGGATACCGGGACAGCATCCCCGGTGAGATAGGAAGGGGATGCGTCTTTCTTCCCTCCAGGCGGGTGGAGCAGAGGAGGGGCGATCCTTTCCGAAGGCCGCTTGCGCAGGAACTTCGCTTTTCCGCCTGTCGTCTCTGTACGGGAGCTTCCCGGGCGGGATGGCGGCCCAGGTACCGGGCTTTCCTTCAATAAAGAGGCTGCCTCAGTCTCCGGTCGTTCAAATCGGCCCTGCGGCGGCGATTTTTTCTGAACGAAGCGCCCCTGCCGGCATGTTTTTTACCGTCACCCCTGCCGCGCGGAGGACGTTTTTCCCGCTCAGGAGAAGGGCTTGCAAGTTTTTTTGCGGCAGGATATGCTTGCGCGCTGAAAATTTGTTACCCCGGGCATCCCGCATAGAAAGCGGTCTGCCTACAGCATCCCTTTGGAGGTTCGTCTTGTTGTTTGAATCCGTTGCTTTCGCCATGGGTACCCCCCAGGCCGGCGGCGCCGCCCCCAGCGGCGGCGACATGCTGATGCAGTTTGTTCCCCTGATCCTGATGTTCGCCATCTTCTGGTTCCTGCTGATCCGTCCCCAGCAGAAGCGCGCCAAGGCCCACAAGCAGATGCTGGCCGAACTGAAGCGCGGCGACCACGTGATGACCAGCAGCGGCCTGATCGGTCGCATCATGGAAATCAGCGAAGAAGAAGTGGTCATCGAATGTGGCGACGCCAAGCTGCGCATGAGCCGCGGCGCCATCGGCGGCCTGATCGGCAAGAGCGCCGAAAAGGCTGAAGCCAAGGCCGAAGAAAAGAAGTAACATTCCGTTCTTGTTTCGGAATCGGTAATGGTTGCGGCTCCGGCGCCGTCCTGTTTGCAGGGAGGCGCCGGGCCGTGTCGGGCGGTTCTGGCTCCGGCCGGCCGCCTCTTTCCGTTTTTACGGACATCTCCATCAAGTGCGGAAGGTATCCCAATGATTGGTTTGCGCTCGCGCTTGGCCGTGGCCCTGCTCGTGTTCGGCCTGTGCCTTGTCTACGCGTTGCCCAGCGTGCCCTATATCGGGACGGCGCTGGAAAACGTTCTACCATCCAAAAAAATCAACCTTGGCCTGGACCTGAAGGGCGGCATCCACCTGACCCTGGGCGTTGATGTGGCCAAGGCTGTCAGCAATTCGCTGGCGCTGGCCGGGCAGGATATCCGCCGCCTTGCCAAGGACGAGAAGATCGTCGTGCTGCATCCCCGCGTGGTGGGCAATGACAAACTGGAATTTGCCCTGCCCCGTGTGAACGATGAAGCCAAGCTGCAGGAGATCCTGCAAAAGAATTTCCCCCAGCTGAATGTGGGCGAGCCCCGTCGTACGGAAGCCGGTCTGCGCTATGTGGCCGAGTTCCGTCCCGAAGAGATCAGCCGCATCGAGGACATGGCGCTGGATCAGGCCCTGCGGACCATCCGCAACCGTATCGACCAGTTCGGTGTGGCCGAGCCTGACATCCGCAAGCAGGAAGGCAACCGCATCCAGGTGCAGCTGCCCGGCCTGTCCGACCCGCGCCGTGCCGTGCAGATCCTGGGCCAGACCGCCCATCTGGAATTCCACCTTGTCCGTGACGACGTGGATCCCAACAAGGCCGTGCTGCCCAGCGGTGTCATGGCCCTGCCCCTGCTGGAAAAAGGCCACGATGGCAGCGAGACCGCCACGCGCCTGATCGCGGTGGAAAAGGACGCCATGCTCTCCGGTGAGGACGTGGCCGATGCCCAGCCCACCTTCGAAAAGAACCGAGCCAGCGTCAGCCTGAGCTTCAACAGCCGCGGCGCCACCCTGTTCGAGAACGTCACCGGTGAAAACGTGGGCCGCCGCATGGCCATCGTGCTGGACGACAAGGTCTATTCCGCCCCTGTGATCCAGCAGCGCATCGCCGGTGGCCGCGCCGTCATCACCGGCCAGTTCACCACGCAGGAAGCCACGGACCTGGCCATCGTGCTGCGTGCCGGTTCGCTGCCCGCGCCCGTGTCGGTGCTGGAAGAACGTACCGTCGGTCCTTCCCTGGGCCAGGAATCCATCGACAGCGGCATCAACGCCGCTCTGGTGGGTGCCGCCGCCGTGGTCGTGTTCATGGCCATCTACTACGGCATGAGCGGCGTCATCGCCGACGTCATGCTCTGCTTCACCATGCTCATCGTCATGGCGGGCATGGCCGGCTTCGGCGCCACCCTGACCCTGCCCGGCATCGCCGGTATAGTGCTGACCATCGGTATGGCCGTGGACGCCAACGTGCTGATCTACGAACGCATACGCGAGGAACTGCATCTGGGGCTCTCGCCCCTGGCGGCCGTCAAGGCCGGTTTCGAGCGCGCCACCATCTCCATCACCGACTCGAACCTGACCACCATCATCGCCACGGTGCTCCTGTACCAGTTCGGCACGGGCCCCATCCGCGGTTTTGCCGTCACCCTGTCGCTGGGTATCGTGGCCTCCATGTTCACGGCCATTTTTGTGTCGCGGGCCATCTTTGAATACTGGGCGCGCAAGTGCGGCCCCAAGGGCATCAGCATCTAGGCTGGCCGGGAGAGAATCATGGCTTTCGCATTCATCAAGCATGACACCAAGATAGATTTTATCGGCAAGCGCCACATCGCCTATGTCATCTCGATCCTCCTGCTTCTGGTGGGTCTGGGCTCGGCGCTGTGGGGCAATGGCCTGCGCATGGGCATCGACTTCGCCGGCGGCGTCATCGTGCAGGTGCAGTTCGCCCAGCCCGTGGAAGACGAAGTGCTGAAGAAGAGCCTGGACGTGCCCGAACTGCCGGGCATCAGCACCCAGCGCTTCGGTGAGGGCACGCGCGATTACCTGCTGCGCTTCTCCTCTGCCGAGAACACCGATGCCGCGGCCCTGCGCACCAACGTGCTGGCCGCCCTGGCCAAGGCCTTCCCCGGCAATGACGTGGAGATCCAGCGCCTTGAGATAGTGGGCCCCAAGGTCGGTGACGACCTGACCAACAAGGCTCTGGGCGCCCTGTACTATGCGACCCTGCTCATCGCCGTGTACATCTCCGGCCGCTTCGAACAGCGCTGGATGGCCGGTGTGGCCATGGCCGCCGTCCTTTGGGGCGGCATGTACCTGGCCGGTCTCACGGGCCTGAGCATGGGCTGGCTGGTGCTGGTGGCCCTGGGCATCACCCTGGTGGTCTGCTTCGTCCTCAAGCTCAACTTCGCTCTGGGCGCCCTGGTGGGCCTCATCCACGACGTGTTCATCACGGTGGGCCTGCTGTCGCTCATGAGCGTGGAGATCGACCTCAACGTCATGGCGGCCCTGCTGACCCTGGTGGGTTACTCGCTCAACGACACCATCATCGTTTATGACCGTCTGCGCGAAAACCTGCGTGCCGCGCCCAAGCAGCCCCTGGACGCCCTCATCAACCGCAGCGTCAACCAGACCCTGTCCCGTACCATCCTGACCAGTGGTACCACCTTTATGGCGACCCTGGCCCTGTACCTGCTGGGTGGCGGCGTGATCCACGACTTTGCCCTGACCATGCTCATCGGCGTGTTCGTGGGTACGGCGTCGTCCATCTATGTGTCCTCGGCCGTTCTGCTGGCCCTGGGCGACACGGAATTCTACGTGCACCAGCAGGAACGCCCCGTGTACGAAAAGCCCGGTGAGCACGGCATCGTCTAGTTGCTCCAGCCACACCGGATGGTGATTCACGGCCGGGAGGGACGTTGGTCCTTCCCGGCTTTTTTTGTGCGCTCCCGCCTGCCGGAGCCTGCGCCCGCAAGAGCGCGGCCGGATTGCACAAGAAGGCCCTGCCGGACAGGGGCCGGCCGTCTGGAAGCGGCCCCTGGCCGACGGGAGGGCCCCCGGCAGGCCGCTGTCCCCCGACTGGCCCGGGTTGAGCGCCGGGGAATATTTTTTGTGTGACGGTTTCTTGACGCCGGGCAAGAACGTCTTACCTATTGGCAAGAAGACCCGATTGGGGGAGAGCATCATGGCAGTAGAATACAAGGATTATTACAAACTTCTGGGCGTGGAGCGTTCCGCCGGTGCGGACGAGATCGCCAGAGCCTACAAGAAGCTGGCCCGCAAGTACCACCCGGACCTGAATCCGGGCAACAAGCAGGCCGAAGACAAATTCAAGGATATCAACGAAGCCTACGAAGTGCTCAAAGACCCTGAAAAGCGGCGTATGTACGATCAGCTCGGCCCCAACTGGCAGCATGGCCAGCAGTTCCAGGGCGCTCCGGGCTTTGAAAATATGCACTTCAACTTCAACGGCCAGAACTTCGACGGTGCAGGCTTCTCGGACTTTTTCGAGACCCTGTTCGGCGGGCGCGGCAGCCGTTTCGGCGGTGATCCGTTCGGCGGTTTCCGTCAGCAGCAGCCGCGTCGCGGCCGTGACGTGGAGGCCGAACTGCCCCTGACGCTGGAAGAAGTGGCCCGTGGCGGCCGCCGCAGCGTGAACCTGCAGACGGCCTTCGGCCCCAAGACGCTGGAAGTGAACGTGCCTTCCGGCATCCGCGAAGGCGCCAAGCTGCGTCTGGGCGGACAGGGCGAGCCCGCTCCCGGCGGTGCGCCCGGCGATTTGTTCCTGCGGGTGCGTTATCTGCCGCATTCCGTGTTCAAGGTGGACGGCGACAACCTGCAGTGCGACGTGGTCCTGGCCCCGTGGGAAGCGGCCCTGGGCGCCCGGGTGCCCGTGCCCACCCTGGAAGGGCAGGTGGAGATGAACATCCCCGCCGGTTCGTCCTCGGGGCGCAAGTTCCGCCTGCGCGGCAAGGGACTTGGTTCGGCACAGCATCGCGGCGACCTGCTGGCCCGCGTGATGATCCGGGTGCCTGAGCAGCTTTCGGATGAAGAGAAGGCCCTGTGGCAGCAGCTGGCGGACAAGTCGTCCTTCCGGGCCCGCGGCTAGGATGGAGGTTGTGATATGAGCACGTCTGACAGAGACGACATGACCACCGTGGTCATGGCGTGCGAAGAATTCATGGCAAGCACCGGCATCGCGCCCGAGCGGCTGCGTGAGCTGCTGGCCCTGGGCTGGCTGGAAAGCCGCACGGAAGGCTCCGACCAGTTCTTCCGGGATGCGGACATCTACCGTGTGCGCAAACTGGAACGCATCTGCTGCGACTTTGAGCTGCCCGTGGTGGGCGGCACTATCATCGTGGACCTTCTGGAGCGTATCGACGCTCTGGAGCACAAGGTGCGCGAACTGCAGGGATTGGAAGACTGATCCCCTGTGCCGGGAAGCCCGCGGATACGGATCCGTCGCGGCGGCCCGCAGACCCCACCCGGCCTTGCGCCGCCGCCCGGACACTCCGGGCCCTCTGGAGTCCGCCTGCGCAGCCCGCGCACAAAAAAAATCGATTTTGCTTACCTTCCGCCGTGGGGCGGCCCGTGTGCGCACGGGCCCCGTCCATAGCGGCATCGTGGAGGATATATGGACATCAACAAATTCACGGAAAAAGCCCGCGAGGCCGTGACCCAGGCGCAAAGCATCGCCGTGGGCATGGGCCATCAGGATATCGACAGCGAGCATCTGGCGCTGGCCCTGATCCGTCAGGAACAGGGCATCGTGCCCCGCATCCTGGATCAGATGGGCGTGCAGACCGCCGCTCTGGCCGTAGCCGTGGAGGAAAAACTGCGCAAGCGTCCCTCCGTCTCCGGCGGCGGCATGGACCCCAACCGCATCTCCATCACCCAGCGTCTGGCCAAGGTGCTGGGCGACGCCGAAAACGAATCCCGGCGCATGAAGGACGAATACGTCAGCGTGGACCATCTGTTCGCCGCGCTGGCCGAGAACGCGCCCGGCACGCCGCTGGGCGAGGTCTTCAAGGAATACAACATCAGCCGTGCCAGCTTCGGCCAGGCCATGGAGAGCCTGCGCGGCGGTGCGCGGGTGACCAGCCCCAACCCCGAAGACACGGTGGAGGCCCTGAGCAAGTACGCCCGTGACCTGGTGGAAGCCGCCCGTCAGGGCAAGATGGACCCGGTCATCGGCCGTGATGCCGAGATCCGCCGTGTGGTGCGCATCCTGTCCCGTCGTACCAAGAACAACCCCGTGCTCATCGGTGAGGCCGGGGTGGGCAAGACGGCCATCGTGGAAGGCCTGGCCTTCCGTATCGTCAAGGGCGACGTGCCCGAGGGCCTGCGCGGTCACAAGCTCTACGCCCTGGACATGGGCGCGCTGATCGCCGGTGCCAAGTACCGCGGCGAGTTCGAGGAACGCCTCAAGGCCGTGCTCAATGAAGTGGAGAAGAGCGAAGGCAAGATCATCCTCTTCATCGACGAGCTGCACACCATCGTGGGCGCTGGCAAGACCGAGGGCTCCATGGACGCGGGCAACCTGCTCAAGCCCATGCTGGCCCGTGGCGAACTGCACTGCATCGGCGCCACCACCCTCAACGAGTACCGCAAGTACATCGAGAAGGACCCGGCCCTGGAACGCCGTTTCCAGCCCGTGCTGGTGGACGAGCCCACGGTGGAGGACGCCATCTCCATCCTGCGTGGCCTGAAGGAACGCTTTGAGGTCCACCACGGCGTGCGTATCAGCGACTCCGCCATCGTGGAGGCCGTGACCCTGTCGCACCGCTACATCACGGACCGTCAGCTGCCGGACAAGGCCATCGACCTCATCGACGAGGCCGCGGCCCTGATCCGTACCGAGATCGACTCCCTGCCGTCCGACTTGGACGAGGTGAACCGCAAGGTCATGCAGCTGGAGATCGAGCGCGAGGCCCTGCGCCGCGAGACCGACGCCGCCTCCCGTGACCGTCTGGAAAAGCTGGAAAGCGAACTGGGCGAGCTGCGGGTGCAGCAGGGCGAATTGCGCCAGCAGTGGGAAAAGGAAAAGAACGCCATCGACAGCGTGCGCGGCATCAAGGAAAAGATCGAGCAGACCAAGCTGGCCATCGAGCAGGCCGAACGGGCCTATGACCTCAACAAGGCCGCCGAGCTCAAGTACTCCACCTTGCTGGCCCTGGAAAAGCAGCTGGCCGATGCCTCCGCTGCCGCCGGTGCCGACGGACCGCGCCTGCTCAAGGAAGAAGTGCGTCCCGACGACGTGGCCGAGATCGTGGCCAAGTGGACCGGCATCCCGGTGACCCGGCTCATGGAATCCGAACGCGAAAAGCTGCTGCATCTGGCCGATCAGCTGCACAAGCGTGTGGTGGGCCAGGACGAAGCCGTGCAGGCCGTGGCCGATGCCGTGCTGCGTGCCCGTGCCGGTCTGTCCGACCCCTCGCGTCCCACTGGTTCGTTCATCTTCCTGGGCCCCACGGGCGTGGGCAAGACAGAACTGTGCAAGACACTGGCCGAGGCCCTGTTCGATACCGAGGACAACATGGTGCGTCTGGACATGAGCGAGTACATGGAAAAGCACTCCGTGTCCCGCCTCATCGGTGCGCCTCCAGGATATGTGGGCTATGACGAAGGCGGTCAGCTCACCGAGGCCGTGCGCCGCAAGCCGTACTCCGTGGTGCTGTTCGACGAGATCGAAAAAGCCCATCCCGACGTCTTCAACACCCTGTTGCAGCTGCTGGACGATGGCCGTCTGACCGACAGTCAGGGCCGTACTGTGGACTTCCGCAACTGCATCGTCATCATGACGTCCAACATCGGTTCGCCGCATCTGCTGGACGGCATCGGTGAGGACGGCAGCCTGAAGGAAGGCGCCCGTGATGCGGTGATGGAAGAGCTGCGCCGCCACTTCCGTCCGGAATTCCTGAACCGTGTGGACGAGACCGTGCTCTTCCTGCCCCTGCGGCGTGATCAGGTGACGCGTATCGTGGACCTGCAGATGGATCGCCTGCGCAAGCGTCTGGAAGAACGCAAGATCACGCTGGGCATCACGGATGCCGCCCGCGAGTTCATCGCCGGCGAAGCCTACGATCCCGTGTACGGCGCCCGTCCGCTCAAGCGCTACGTGCAGCAGTACGTGGAAACGCCTCTGGCCCGTGAGCTGGTCAGCGGCCGCATCCTGGATGGTCAGGCTGTCCAGATCGATGTGCGCGATGGCGAACTGGTCTTCCAGAACGCCTGAGCCTGAAAAAACTGCTCCGGCATGGCTGCCTGCCAGCCTGCCGGGATGATCCCGCACAGCAAAGGCGGCCCTTCGGGGCCGCCTTTTTCGTATCGCCATGATCCCCAAAGGCAGCTTTTGCCAAAAGCATTCCCCTTTGTCCGGGACAGCCGTCTTCCTGCCGGGGACCTGCGGCCGCATGTCTGCTCCCGGCCCCTATCCCGCCTGCCATCCTCCAGAATAAAAGTTTTCGGGTAGGGAAAGGGGAGCTCGAGGGGGAAGGGGAGGGCCTTTTTCAAAAGCCCCTCCCCTTCCCCCTCGCATCCATCAGCTTGCCCTTTGCGGGCTGAGGGGCTATTTTCTTTCCATCTTTTTTGCAAGGAGCCACCATGTTGCAGACAGCCGCCCTTATTCTGGCCGCGGGCAAGGGCACCCGCATGCATTCCGACAAACCCAAAGTATTGCAGACCGTTCTGGGCGAACCAATGCTGCGCTACGTGCTGGAAGCCGTCCGCCCCGTGTTCGACGGGCGTGTGCTGGTGGTGGTGGGCCATCAGGCGGGCATGGTGGAGGCTGCCTTCCCGGACGCTTCCTTCGTGCATCAGGAACAGCAGCTGGGCACGGGCCATGCGCTGATGCAGGCCATGCCCGCGCTGGAAGGGCAGTGCGAGCGCGTGCTGGTGGTCAACGGCGATACGCCGCTGCTCTCCGAGGACGTGGTGCGTCATTTCGTGGAGGCCTCGGAAGGGGCTGACTTGGCCTTTGCCACCATCGAGCTGGACGATCCCGCCGCCTATGGCCGGGTGGTGCGTGCCGCCGACGGCAGCGTGCGGGCCATCGTGGAGGCCAAGGACTATGATCCCGCGCTGTACGGGCCCGAACCGCATGAGGTCAATGCGGGCATGTACTGCGTGCGTCTGGATCTGGCTGCCCGTCTGCTGCCGCGCATCGGCAATGCCAACAAGAGCGGCGAATACTACATCACCGATCTCATCTCCCTGGCTGTGGCCGAAGGCTGCAAGGTGCAGGGCGTGCAGTGCGGCCGGGACGAGAGCCTGATGGGCGTCAATTCGCCTCTGGAACTTTCCCGCAGCGAAGAATTTTTGCGTGAACGTGTGGTGGACGGCCTGCTGCGTTCCGGCGTGATGCTGCATGCGCCCGCGCTGGTACGGATCAGCCCGCTGGCCACGGTGGAGCCGGGTGCGGAGATCACGGGCCCGTGCGAGATCTACGGCCGCAGCGTGGTGCGTCGGGGCGCCCGTATCGACTCCCATTGCGTGATGCGCGATACCGTCATCGAGGCCGGGGCGGAGATCCGCTCCTTCTGCCATTTCGAGGACGCCCATGTGGGCGAGGCCGCCCTGGTGGGGCCCTATGCCCGTCTGCGGCCCGGCGCCGTGCTGGAAGAAGCCTCGCATGTGGGCAACTTCGTGGAGCTCAAAAAATCCCGTCTGGGCAAGGGCGCCAAAGCCAATCACCTGACCTATCTGGGGGATTCCGAGATCGGCGCGGGCACCAATATCGGTGCGGGCACCATCACCTGCAACTATGACGGCAAGCACAAGTTCAAGACCACCATCGGCGAAGGGGCCTTCATCGGCAGCAATACGGCCCTGGTGGCTCCGGTGCGTGTGGGCGACGGCGCGCTGGTCGGGGCGGGCTCGGTCATCACCAAGGACGTGCCCGATGGCGAGATGGGCATCGCCCGCGGCCGGCAGAAGAACCTGCCGCGCAAATCCGTCTAGCTCCTTTGGGAGCATGAAAAGCGCCACCAGAAACTTTTCCGCTGCAGGCAAGACTGCCCGGCCATGCCGTGGCGTCAGTCAGGCTCTATCCGTCTGATTCTTCCTGCCCGGCGGGAGAGTTCCAGGCAAAAAATCCTTTGGGGGAGGCCCGGTGCCTCCCTCTTTTTTTCTGATATGCAGGAAAAGTTTTTTCTTTTTCCAGAAAAGGAAATTTCGTTGAATAGCAAGGAAAAACAGTTGATTATCTTTGCATGAAATCGTGATTTGCCGCATGGGCCGCCTTGCCATCGGCATGGGGCAGTGCTATACCCAGAATCATGGAAGCACTAGAGCAACTTGAAACGCAGGTACTGGCCCTTTTGGAGCAGAAAGCCCAGCTTCTGGCGGAGACTCGTCGTCTCCACTCCGAACTTGAGGCCACTATCGCCGCGAAGATGTCTTTGGAAGAAGAAAACCGCGAACTGCGCGAGAACCTGAACAAAGAAGAGCAGGTGCGGGGCGATGCCATCAACCGCATGGATGCTCTGCTGAGACTTATCCAGGAGCATGAAAGCGCCGAGTAGGTTTTCGAGTGAGTCAAGAACACTTTAACCTTACCGTTCTTGGTACTGCGGTCACATTCCGCCACAGTGCCGATATGGAGCGTGTGCGTGAGGCCATCGCTCTTGTAGAAGAACGGTTTGCAGACCAGAAACTGAGGTCACACGGTATGCAGAGTAACAAAGATATTCTGCTGACTGTTCTGGCTCTTGGTCTGGCGGATGATTTGTTGCAATCGCAAAAAAAGCTGGACGATGTGCAGAATCGCATCGAGACCATGCTTTCAAAGATAAAAGAAGAGTCCGTTTAAGTCATCAATGACAGCATATTTCCCTGGAGTGTGCGTGATTTATGACTCGGTGCTGACCTTACAAGCATAAAATCGGGAGCTGTCCCTGCTTTTTGTGAGCACGCCCGTTTACGGGAAGCCTGTAGAAAAGTACACGGCCCCCCCCTGGGAAACCAGGTTCTGCATCGAAGTCATGACACGGCGCTCTGGGGATTTTTTTCTGTCCTGCACCGTACTCCTTGCACGCTTCGGCGTGGTCTTTGCCTGCAGCCATCCTTATGCCGTTTTTGCGGTCAGAAGCCAGCCCTCCGCCAGTAGACCTCGTGCGGAGGCTGGCTTCCGCCATTTATGATACCCGGGTGATTCCCGTTGATTATAGAGGATGGTTATGGATTTTATGGATATTGTATGGCTGGCCCTGGCCGCTGTGGTCGGCCTGCTGGTCGGTGCGCTGGTGCACAAAAGTGTGACCACCAAGCGCATCGGCGATGCTGACGAGCTGGCCAAACGCATTGTGGAAGAAGCGCGCAAGGAGGCCCAGGCGCAAAAAAAGGAAATCCTCATCCAGGGGCAGGATGACCTTTTTAACCAGAAGCGAGAGCTGGAAAACGAATTCAAGGAGCGCGAGCGCGAAGTCAAACTGCGTGAACGCAAGCTTGAAGAGATGGGCGGCCGGCTGGAAGAAAAACTGGAAAAAGCCACCGCCAAGGAGCATGAGCTCCTCGCCGCTGAAAAGGATCTGGCCCGCAAGGAACGCCAGCTGGCCGAGTCGGAAGAGTTCCTGCAGACGCGCATCGATGAAGAAGAGCAGCGTCTTTCCGAGATCGCCGGCCTGACGGCGGAAGAAGCCAAGGCCCGTCTGTTTGCCGAGGTGGAGGCCAAGACCCGCCACGAATCGGCCAAGATGATCCGCCAGATCGAGACGGAAGCCAAGGAGACCGCCGACCGCAAGGCCAAGGAGATCCTGTGCAACGTCATCCAGCGTTATGCCGGCGACTACGTCAACGAGCAGACCGTCACGGCGGTTTCCCTGCCCAGCGAGGACATGAAAGGACGCATCATCGGTCGTGAAGGGCGCAACATCCGTGCGCTGGAAGCCGCGACCGGTGTGGACCTCATCATCGACGACACGCCGGAGACCGTCATCCTGTCCGCCTACAGCCCCCTGCGTCGTCAGGTGGCCAAGATGGCTCTGGAACGTCTGATCCAGGATGGCCGCATCCATCCCGCCCGCATTGAGGACATCGTCCAGAAATGCGAACAGGAGCTGGATGCCCAGGTGCGCGAAGTGGGCGAACAGGCCACGTTCGATGCCGGGGTCCACGGCATCCATCCCGAGATCATCCGTCTGCTGGGGCAGCTGCGCTACCGTACGTCCTTCACCCAGAACGTGCTGCAGCATTCCCTGGAGGTTTCCGCCCTGTGCGGCATGATGGCCGCGGAGCTGGGCATGGATGTCAAAAAGGCCAAGCGTGCCGGTCTGCTGCATGATATCGGCAAGGCCGTCGACCATGAGGTCGAAGGGCCCCATGCCCTCATTGGCGCCGATATCGCCAAAAAGTATAACGAAGGCAAGGACATCGTCCACGCCATCGCCGCGCACCATGAGGATCAGCGCCCCTCGACGGCTCTGGCCGTGCTGGTGCAGGCGGCTGACTCCATCTCCGGTGCCCGTCCCGGCGCCCGCAAGGAACTGCTGGAGAACCACGTCAAACGTCTGGAAGAACTGGAAGGCATCGCCACCAGCTTCGAGGGCGTGTCCAAGGCGTACGCTATCCAGGCGGGCCGCGAGATCCGTGTCATGGTCAATCCCGACAATGTGGATGACGATGCCACCTATCTGCTGTGCAAGGACATCGCGGAAAAGATCGAAAAGAATCTGACCTACCCGGGCCAGATCCGTGTGACGGTCATCCGCGAACGCCGTGCCATGGGCTTTGCCAAGTAGAGCAGAGCGAACAGGTGTATATTCAGGGCGGTCACTTCGGTGGCCGCCTTTTTTGTTGTACGGATAAATCCCTGCTTGGTGTCTGTCTGATGCTCGAAGGTTCTTCGCTCCCGGGTATGGCGGCTTCTGTCCTGTGCTGCTGGAAGGATGCAGGAGTGCTGTGTTTTCTCCATACTGCAGGGCTGCTCCCCGGCAGCATACGAAAACCTTCTCTCTCAGAGTGAAAATCCCAAAAGGAATTCCTGTCGTGCCTTATCTCGCAGGCTTGCCGCTCAAAGCTGCCGAAGGCTCTTGTTAGAGAGGGCAGGGATTACGAGGGCCGCAGGAGAGGCAAGCATCTCTCTCCTGCTGTTTCTGGCGTTGCACTGGAACACGAATGAGGCTTGGATGGCCGCGATCTTCCTGGTAAAGGGATAAGGCAGTGCCATATGTCTTGGTATGTTTGTGTCACAGGGAAAAGTAGGGAAAACGGCAGGAAGCAGAGATTGTTGAGAGCGTGTTTGGAAACTCATTTATCAATAATGAAACGTTTCAACAGTATGCTTG
>ERZ857801.2579-NODE-2579-length-14798-cov-66.802754_pt1 | contig 14798 bp, 9 predicted proteins | sample MGYA00519762_ERZ857801 | MGnify/ENA primary metagenome ERZ857801 (study PRJEB31778, sample SAMEA3449368) | human gut metagenome | biome: human gut; feature: human-associated habitat; material: faeces | place: United Kingdom | collected 2010/2012 ...
CCGCCGGGCCGCCGACGACCGCCAGTGGGCGGCGTGGGTAGGCCGAAAGCGGGACAAAAGCGGCGGCGTGCACTTTGCGCGGCCCAACGCCCTGCGGGCGCTGTCACATGACGCGCCCGGCGGCAGCGGCGGCTTGCAGAAGCAGACGCTGTTCAGCTTTTTGCAGGGCCGGACGCCGGAGCCGATCCTGCGGCGGTATGTGGAGGACTGCTTCGGCGCGTCCATGCTGACGCCGGGGCAGCGCAGTGAGGCGGAGCGCACCCTATGCACCGGCGTGCACAAGAACTGCCGGCTGCACTTTACCCGCGGCGAACCGGTGGGCCGCGCGCCCGCGCCGGAGGCGGCCTGGGACGCGGCCCACTTCCGGCAGCAGCGGGAGAAGAACCGGGCGTATTATCAGGAGCATCTGGTGGAAAACAAGCTGGCCATCGCACAGCTGACGCAGAAGCTGCAGAACACGCTGCTGCTGCGGGCGGAGGACGAGGGCGGTACGGGCCGCGCCGGGAGGCTGCGGCCGGAGCTGGCCTGGCGCGCCGGGGCGCTGGGGGACGAGCGGGTGTTTTCCCGCCGGTCGCCGCAGGAGCCGGGAGAGCTGTCCGTGGACCTGCTGCTGGACGGCTCGGCCTCGCAGAACCGGCAGCAGGAGAAGCTGGCCACACAGGCGTATCTTATCGCGGAGAGCCTGAGCCGGTGCCGCATCCCCGTGCGGGTGACGGCGTTCTGCTCCGTCAGCGGCTGCACGGTGCTGCGGGTGCTGCGGGACTATGACCATCCGGAGCAGAACGAGGGGGTATTCGACTATGTGGCCGCGGGGTGGAACCGGGACGGGCTGGCCCTGCGGGCCATGGGCTGGCTGCTGCGGCAGCGGCGCAGCGAGCAGTCGCTGCTGCTGGTGCTCTCGGACGCCAGCCCCAACGACGACCAGCGGATACCCAACGGCCTGGGCGGATGGGCCTACACCGGGAAGCGCGGCGTGGACGACACGGCGGCGGAGGCCGCGGCCCTGCGGCTGCGGGGCGTGCTGCCGGTGTGTCTGTTCACCGGAAGCGACCGGGAGGTGCCGGACGCCCGGCGTATCTACGGACAGGCCATGGAGCGCCTGCCGGCCATCGGGTGGCTGGCAGACGCGGTGACGCGGCTGATCCGGGGCCAGCTGCGGCGGGGATAGGACAGAATGCGACACAAAACGACAGAAAGAGACACACCGAAGGGTGTGTCTCTTTCGCTGCTCAATACCAGGTGATGCCCTCCAGATCCTGTATCTGCACCCGCAGGTCCTCCAGCAGTGTCTCCGCAGCGGCGGAGAGGGCGCGGCCCTTGGGTGTGACCAGGTAGAAGGTGCGCTCCGCCGGCGGGTGGGCCAGGCGCAGCACCTGCACGTTGCTGAACATCCGCAGATAGGGCTCGGTGGCGCCGGCGGGGATGATGCTCCAGCGCTTGCCGCAGGCGGGCAGGGTCTCGGCCAGCTGGGGCGTGTCGGTGTACAGCAGGGGGCGGGCATCCACGCCGTACCAATAGTCGTGCCATTGCAGTATCTCCGGCTGGCCGTAGATGAGTATCTCGTCCTGCACGTGCAGGGTGGTGGCCTCTACCGGTTCCGTCAGTGCCACCGTTTTGGGCACCACCAGGAAGAAGCCCTCGCGGAACAGGGGTTTGGCTTCGATCTGCAGATCGTAGTGCAATGCGCCGTCCACGATGGCCATGTCCGCGTCGCCCCGGGCCACGGCGGACACCGCCTGGTCCGTCCGCATGGACTCCACCCACAGGTTCACCGGCAGCTCGCGCTCCAGAAAGCGCTGGTACACCGGGGGCAGGATGTACTGGTTGGCGGTGTAGGCGGCGATGACGTGGAGGAACTCCCGCTTTTCCGCGGCGGCGAAGGTCTGCGTCTCCGAAAGCAGGTTCTGCCACCGGCGGGCCAGAGGCAGGAAGTGCTGGCCCGCATCCGTCAGGGTGATGCGGCGCTGGCCCTTGCCCCGGTGGAACAGAGGCGCGCCCACCTGGTCCTCCAGCGACTTCAGCCGGGCGGACAGGGACGGCTGGGTGATGTACAGCGCCTCGGCAGCGGCGGTCATGGTGCCGTGGTCCAGCACGGCGAAAAAGGTCTCGATATCCTGGTTGGTCATAGGCGGCTCTCCAAATTATAGTTTATGTCTATATTATACCGTAGAATAATCAATTTTACAAGCACCAACCTTTGTGGTATGATTTGGCCACAATACAGAAAGAAGTTGTTCCCTATGACAAACACGAAAACCAAGACTTCCCCGGCAAAGGCGATCGCCGCTGTTGTGATCGCGGTTATTCTGGCGTTCACGCTGGTGTGCCTGCTGACGGGGAACATCAACCCCGTGTGCCGTGTCACCGCCATGCTGATGCCGGTGTGGCTGGCCGCCGAGCTGCACCTGCTGTGCACGCTGCTGTAACGGGGCACCGGCTGATTTTGCTGTTTTCTTCCCTTTTCTCTTTCTTATTTGCGAAAAACGCGGACGCAGGTGCGTCCGCGTTTTTCATCGTCCGGACGCGTAAAGACGGCGCAAAGAATACTACGAGCTCCGAACTATTTTTCCGAAAAAACCCTGTATTTGTAACGCTTTCGTGAATTCTGCGCCGTCCCGCTTGCAAGTCGGCGGCGGGGATGGTACACTTACACATTATTACAGTTTTACCCTGGGTGCGTGGGCGCTGCAGGCGGAAGAAGGAGGGACGGATATGGCCGGCTTCAGCGTGAAAAAACCGCTGACGATCTTTGTGACGGTGCTGGGCATTATCGTGCTGGGCGTGGTGGCGTATCTGAAAATGACACCGGATCTGCTGCCCAATATGGACTTTCCCTATGTCATCATCGTCACTTCTGATCCCGGCGCCAGCCCGGAGTCCATTGAGCAGTCCATCACCAGGCCGGTGGAGCAGGCCATGGCTACGCTGGATAAGATCAAGACCGTCACCTCCACCAGCCAGGACAGCGTATCCATGGTCACGCTGGAGTTTGAGGACGGCGCCAATATGGATACCATCAGTGTGGACATCCAGCAGAAGATCTCCGTATTGCAGGGCAGTTGGGACGACACCGTTTCCGCCCCCTATGTGCTGAAGATCAATCCCTCCATGCTGCCGGTGATGGTGGCCGCCGTGTCCCGGGAGGACATGGACGTGTACGCGCTCAGCGATTTCGTCACCGGAGAGCTGTCCCCCAAGCTGGAGGGCGTGTCCGGCGTGGCCAGCATTTCGGTCAGCGGCGCCGTGACCCGGGAGGCCCATGTGATCCTGGACGAGGCCAAGCTGGACGCCCTGTCGGAGAAGCTGGCGGATGCGGTGCGTACCGAACTGAACAAGACGAAGCTGGATCTGCAGAAGGCCAAGGACAAGGTGGAAAAGGGGCAGGCACAGCTGGATGAGGCCAAGGAGGCCATTGCCGCCGGCGCGGCGGCCAAGGCGGGCGCGGCGGTGGATAAGCTGTACGAATATCTGAAGGAGGCCCTGGGCCAGATCCCGGGGCCAGACCCGGATCCGAATCCCGGTGAGCCGCCCATCACCGTGCCCGGGAAGGAGGAGCTGGAACAGCTGAAAAAGACGCTGGAACGGCTGAACGCGACGCTGGATAAGCTGATGCAGGATCTGGAAAGCGGCGAGCTGAAGCGGGAGGTCACCAGTGAGGTCTATGACATGACGCTCTCCCTGATCGACGGCATTACCCAGCTGACGGAGGCGCAGATACAGCTGGATGAGGCCATGACCCAGATCGAGGCCGGCATGGACCAGATCAACGAGGCGTACAAGTCCATCGCCGACCAGACGGACGTGGGCGGGATGCTGTCCATCTCCGCCGTCAGCCAGCTGCTGACGGCACAGAATTTCGCCATGCCTGCCGGGTACATTGAGGACGAAAGCGGCGTGAAATACATGGTATCCGTGGGCGAGAACGTGTCCTCCCGCCAGGAGCTGGAGGATATGGTGCTGCTGGACCTGGGCATGGACGGCATCGAGCCGGTGACACTGGGCGACATCGCCACCGTGGTGGTCACGGACAACGCCGGGGAGCTGTACACCAAGGTCAACGGCGACAACGGCATTCTCATCACCTTTACCAAGCAGTCCAACTACGCCACGGCGGAGGTGTCCAATAACATCAGCGCACGGTTCGAGGAGCTGGAGGGCCAGTACGAGGGATTGTCCTTCGCGCCGCTGATGGACCAGGGCGACTATATCTACCTGATCGTGGAGACCATCACCTCGTCGCTGCTGTGGGGCGCGCTGTTCTCCGTGGTCATCCTGTACCTGTTCCTGCGGGATTGGCGGCCCACGGTCATCACGCTGGTATCTATCCCCGTCAGCGTGATCTTTGCCATCGTACTTATGTACTTCACCGGCGTGACCATCAACATGATCTCCCTGAGCGGTCTGGCCGTGGCGGTGGGTATGCTGGTGGATAACTCCGTGGTGGTCATTGAGAATATCTACCGCCTGCGGGCCAAGGGCGCCACCATCATTCAGGCGGCGGTGTCCGGCGCGGGCCAGGTGCTGGGCGCGGTGACGGCCTCTACCCTGACCACCGTGTGCGTGTTCGCACCCATCGTGTTCGTAGAGGGCCTGACCCGCCAGCTGTTCACCGATCTGGCGCTGACCATTACCTACTCGCTGCTGGCCAGCCTGCTGGTGGCGCTGACACTGGTGCCGGCGATGGCCAGCGGTATGCTGCGCCGGCCCATGGTGCAGAAGCCGGGCCTGCTGGACAAGGTCTATCCCGCCTATCGGAAGGCCATCGCTTTTTCGCTGGACCACAAGGCCGGCGTGCTGCTGCTGTCGCTGGTGCTGCTGGTGACCAGTGCCGGCGCGTGCCTGCGCCGCGGCTTTACCTTTATGCCGGAGATGGATATGAACAACCTGTCCCTGACCATCACCATGCCGGAGGACACCTCCCGCGAGGAGGCGGTACGGCTGGCCGACGAGGTGCTGGAGCGGGTGATGACTGTGGACGACGTGCAGGACGCCGGCTTTATGATGGGCGGCGGCACCATGGGCGGCCTGAACATGGGCGGTGCCATGGGCGGCGCCTCCGGCGGCAGCTATGACGTGGAGGGCTACATCACCATGCCGGAGGGGACCTTCGGCTCTGTGGCGGGGAAGGAGATCGAGACGCTGTGTGCCGACCTGCCCTGTGAGGTGACGGCCAGCGGCGTGATGAGCGGTATGATGAGCTATATGACCGGCAGCGGCGTGTCGCTGCAGGTGTTCGGCAGCGATATGGCGGACCTGCAGAGCAGCGCACAGACCATCGCCAAGAGGCTGGAGCAGGTGGAGGGCGTCGGCGAGGTCAGCGACGGGCTGGACGCCTCGGCCCCGGCGCTGCAGGTGACCATCGACCGGAAGGCGGCGGCGGAGAAGGGTCTGACCGTGGCCCAGGTGTATATGCAGATCGCCGCGGCGCTGCAGAGCAGCGCCAGCGTCTCTGATGTGACGCTGGACAGCGAGGACATGGACCTGACCGTGGACGCGGCGGAGGGCAGCGTCCTCAAGCGGGAGAACCTGCTGGAGCTGGAGTTGTCGGCGGAGAGCAGCGCGTCCTCCGCCATGACTGGCAGCGCCTCAGGCATGACCGGCAGCAGCGCCGCAGGGCAGCTGACCGGCGGCAGTGAGGAGGACAAGACCTTCAAGCTGGGCGATGTGGCCACCGTGACGGAGACGGTGTCCATGAACACCATCTCCCGTGACCAGCAGCGCCGGTGCGTTACCGTGACCGCCGCCATCGCCGATGGCTACAACGTCACCCACGTGACCTCCGCGGCGCAGCAGGCCGTCAGCGGTCTGACGCTGCCGGAGGGCGTCACCGCGGAATTCAACGGAGAGAACGAGCAGATCATGGAGGCCATGAGCCAGCTGCTGCTGATGCTGCTGCTGGGCGTGGTGCTGGTGTACTTCATCATGGTGGCACAGTTCCAGTCGCTGAAGTCCCCGTTCATCGTCATGTTTACCATCCCGCTGGCCTTTACCGGCGGCTTCCTGGCCCTGCTGATCGCGGGGATCGAGGTATCTGTCATCAGCCTGATCGGCTTTGTGATGCTGGTGGGCATCATCGTCAACAACGGTATCGTGCTGGTGGATTACATCAACCAGCAGCGGTTGTCCGGCATGGAGCGCCGGGAGGCGATCATCGACGCGGGCGTGACCCGCCTGCGGCCGATCCTGATGACCAGTCTGACCACGATTTTGGGCCTGATCGTCACCGCCACGGCGAAAAACGCCGGCACGGCGCTGATGCAGCCCATCGCCGTGGTCTGTATCGGCGGACTGCTGTACGCCACGCTGATGACGCTGTTCGTGGTGCCCTGTATGTACGACATGATGAACAAGAAGGACATGCAGAAGGTGGACGAGAGCGAATTGCAGATCGTGGATATGTGAGCAAAAAAAGAAAGCCCCGCGGGGCTTTCTTTTTTTACGCTTAATAGGCCAGCTTCTCGGCCAGATAGGCCTTCAGCTCACTGATGGGGATACGCACCTGCTCCATGGTGTCGCGCTCGCGGACGGTGACGCAGTTGTCGCCGGCGTGCTCGGCATCGCCCACGGTGTCGAAGTCCACGGTGATGCAGAAGGGAGTGCCCACCTCGTCCTCGCGGCGGTAGCGCTTGCCGATGGAGCCGGTCTCGTCGAAGTCCAGCATCCACTCCTTGGACAGGTCCTCGTAGATCTTGCGGGCGGGCTCGGAGAGCTTCTTGCTCAGGGGCAGGATGGCGGCCTTGTAGGGGGCCAGGGCCGGGTGCAGGTGCAGCACCACACGGACGTCGTTCTTCTCCGCGTCCACGACCTCCTCGTCGTAGGCGTCCACCAGCACGGCCAGGACGCTGCGCTCCACGCCCAGGGACGGCTCGACCACATAGGGGATGTAGCGCTCGTTGGTCTCGGGGTCGAAGTAGGTCAGGTCGCGGCCGGACACGGTCTGGTGCTGGGTCAGGTCGTAGTCGGTACGGTCCGCCACGCCCCACAGCTCGCCCCAGCCGAAGGGGAACAGGAACTCGAAGTCCGTGGTGGCCTTGGAGTAGAAGCACAGCTCCTCGGGGTCGTGGTCACGCAGGCGGAGGTTTTCGTCCTTCAATCCGATGCCCAGCAGCCAGTTGTGGCAGAAGGTGCGCCAGTAGTTGAACCACTCCAGGTCGGTGCCGGGCTTGCAGAAGAACTCCAGCTCCATCTGCTCGAACTCACGGACGCGGAAGATGAAGTTGCCCGGGGTGATCTCGTTGCGGAAGGACTTGCCGATCTGGCAGACGCCGAAGGGCAGCTTGCGGCGGGTGGTGCGCTGGGTGTTCACAAAGTTGGTGAAGATGCCCTGGGCCGTCTCGGGACGGAGATAGACGGTGTTCTTGGCGTCCTCGGTGACGCCCTGGAACGTCTTGAACATCAGGTTGAACTGGCGGATATCGGTGAAGTTGTGCTTGCCGCAGGAGGGGCAGGGGATGTTGTGCTCCTCCACAAAGTCCTTCATCTCCTGCTGGGAGAAGGCGTCGATGGGTTTGCTGAGCTCAAAGCCGTTCTCGTGGCACCAGTCCTCGATGAGCTTGTCGGCGCGGAAGCGCTCCTTGCACTCCTTGCAGTCCATCAGGGGATCGGAGAAGCCGGCCAGATGGCCGCTGGCCACCCAGGTCTGGGGGTTCATGAGGATGGCGGCGTCCTGCCCCACGTTGTAGGGGTTCTCCTGGACAAATTTCTTCCACCAGGCCTTCTTGATGTTGTTCTTCAGCTCCACGCCCAGGGGGCCGTAGTCCCAGGTGTTGGCCAGGCCGCCGTAGATCTCGCTACCGGCAAAGATGATGCCGCGGTTTTTGCAGAGGGCGACGATCTTGTCCATCGTTTTTTCGGTGTTTTTCATGGTGAGGTTCCTCCTATATGAAGTGTTTTGGCAACAAAAAAACGCCCTGAGCCGGTAAGGCTCAGGGCGAACTAAACATAGTCCGTGGTTCCACCTGAATTTGGATACTTCCACACTCTTCTGCCGGTAACGGGGCTTCCGGCGGGCATTTCCTCCCGCGGCTCAGGGCCGCCACGCCCGTCATCGCCTGTATCAGGAAGAGAATAGCACGTTTCGGGGTGGTTGTCAAGCACACAAAGCAAAAACCGCCGCAGCTGCGGCGGTTTTCGGCTGTTTTCGGTTACTTTCCGGCGGCCATGACCTTTCCGGCGGCGTCCACCACCAGACGGTCGGTCTTTGCGCCGGCGGCGCTCTTGCTGAAGCTCACCGTCCACGCGCCGGAGGTGACGTCATAGGTGGCGTACACCTGATCGTACGCGCCGGTGTACTGGGCCTTGGCCGCGTCGATGGCGGCCTGCTGGCTGACGCTCTTGCGGCCGATCTGGGCGGTGCCCAGAATGGACAGCAGCGCATCGCGGTTGGCGTTCCACACCTCGGTGGTCATGGTCTCGGAGGGGGAAGCCACATAGCTGCCCGGTACGTCCTCAAAAAAGATGTCCGCCATGACCATGGTGCCCTTTTCCGTGTTCTCCTCCGTGTGCTGCCAGACCTTCATGCCGTTGGCAAGGGTCAGCTCCTCGCTGGTGACGCCGGTGCCGCAGATGCCGTAGCCTCCCGTCCAGCACAGCAGCGTGTAGCTGACAGTGGGGTCATCGGTCTTGTAGAAGCGGATGCCCTCGGTCTTGTCGGTGCCGTTATCAGACACCTGCTCCCAGCTCCAGCCCTCAGGCAGGTCCAGCGCCATGTCCACATAGCCGTGGGTGAACTCGGCGGTGGTGACGGTGGGCTGGGGGGCCGGCGCGGGATCGGGGTCGGGCTTGTCGTCGTTGTTCTTTTTGCCGCAGGCCATCAGCGACAGGGCGCAGGCCAGGGCCAGGATAAATGCCAAAAACTTCTTCATGGGGGTCGTGCCTCCTTTTCTGTCTCTATTTGTTTGTGTATATACGCCGCCCGGGGGCGGGGAAGGCGATGGGCCCGCCCTCTATCCACTAAGACGGAGCGCGGCGGGGTTTAGTTCCGCTTTTCTTATTCGCGGCCCTCGGGCAGCTGGGCGATGACGGTCTTGTACAGATGGCGGAAGAAGAACAGCGTCAGCGTCAGGGAGAATACCTCCGCGATGGGGTAGCTCCACCACACCAGGTCGCTGTTGCCCACGGAGGCGCCGTACCGGGCCAGCACGTAGGCGATGGGGATCAGGAACACCAGCTGGCGGACGATGGAGGTGATCATGGAGTACAGGGATCTGCCCAGCGCCTGGAAGGAGGCGCCCAGGGCGATGCACGCGCCGGCCATGCAGAAGCTGATGGAGATGATCCGCAGGGCGGGTATGCCCACGGAGAGCATGGTGTCGGTGGCGTCAAATATCTTCAGCAGAGGGCCGGGGATGACCCAGAAGAGGACGGTGCCGAAGACCATGATGATGGAGGCGTACAGCGCGCCGCGCTTGATGGTCTCCACCATGCGTTTGCGGTTCCGGGCGCCGTAGTTATAGGCGACGATGGGCACCACGCCGTTGTTCATGCCGAAGACGGGCATGAAGATAAAGGAGTTCAGCTTGAAGTACGCGCCGAAGGCGGTGGCCGCCGTCTCGTGGGCGGCATGGTAGGTGATGAGTATCTTGTTCATCAGGAACGTCATCACCGAGCCGATGGCGATCATAATGACGCTGGGCAGGCCGATGGCGTAGATCTCGCCGATGAGCCGGAAGTCCGGGCGGAAGCCCTTGATGGACAGGGTGATGTCGGTATTCTTCTTGTGGTTGAAGTATATGGCCAGGGCGCAGCCACAGAACTGGCCGATGATGGTGGCCACGGCAGCGCCGGTAACGCCCATGTTCAGGGTAAAGATGAAGATGGGGTCCAGAATGATATTGATGATGGCGCCCAGACCCTGGGTGTACATGCTGAGGATAGACCGCCCCGTGCCCTGGAGCAGCCGTTCGTACATGATCTGGCAGAACATACCCAGCGAGCCGATGGTCACCACCCGCAGGTAGTCGTTGCCCATGCGGATGATGTTCTCTATCTGGGTCTGGGAACGGAAGAACAGGTCGGAGCAGGTGGCACCCAAAAGGGCGGAGATGACAAACCCCACCAGCGCCAGCAGTATGCCGTGGTTGGCGACCTTGTCGGCGCGTTCACGCTGTCCGGCACCCAGCGCCCGGCCCATCAGGGCGTTGACGCCTACGGCGGTGCCGGTGGCCAGACCGATCATCAGGTTCTGGGCGGGAAAGGCCAGCGAAACGGCGGTGAGCGCCTGCTCGCTGACACGGCTGACGAACACGCTGTCCACGATGTTGTACAGGGCCTGCACCAGCATGGACGCGATGATGGGCAGGGACATATTCCAGATCAGCTTGGAAATGGGCATGACGCCCAGCTTGTTTTCTTCGGGCAAGGTATCACTCTTTTCTGTGCGAAATATTCAGTGTCTCTTATTGTATCATGTATATCCATAAAAGGAAATCCCCGAAATGCGCTTTTTCTGCACATTTCGGGGGTGCTTTTTGTTGAAATAACGCAAAATTATTTCGCGCAGCGAAGCAGTTTACCGGCGGGAGAAAAAGGCCCGGATCTCCTCCGCCGTGCAGGCGGCGCTGCCCTGGGCGAAGCCATCGCGGCCGCCGCCCCGGCCATGCAGCGTCTCGTTCATGTCCTTCACCAGCGGCCGGATATCCTGTCCGGCATGGATGAGCGCGTACCGGTACGTGCCGTCTGTTCCGGCGAACACGGCGCAGCGGCCGCCGCACGTCTGGGCCACGGCGTCGCACAGGCGGCGGACACCGTCGCCCTCCAGCGGCGCGGTGATGAGCACGGTGTCGCCCTTGCCGGCGTATTCCGCCGCTGTGTGGGCGAAGACCTGCGCTTCCAATCCGGCGGCGCGTTCCCTGGCGGCCAGCAGCTCGGACTGCATCCGCTCCACGGCGGCAAAGGACGCCTCCGGCTTTACCGACAGCGATTGCCCGATCTGCCGCGATTGTTCCCAGCAGGCGGAGAGATGGTCCAGCGCCCGCTGACCGCACAGCAGCTCCAGCCGCACGCCGTCCCGGAATTTCTGCCAGCCCACGAACTTCACCAGGCCCACCTGGCCGCTGGCGGCCACATGGGTGCCGCAGCAGGCGCACAGGTCCGCGCCGGGAAACTCCGTAAGGCGCACAGGCCCCTCCAGGGCTTTTTTGCTGCGGTAGGGCAGGACGGCCAGCTCCTCCGGGGAGGGATACCAGATGTGGATGGGGTGGTTTTCCCAGATGTACCGGTTGGCGCGGCGCTCGATGTCCAGCACTTGCTCCCAGGGGATGTCGGCGTTGTAGTCGATGGTCACGGTATCCGCGCCCAGGTGGAAGCCCACGTTGTCGCAGTGGAAGGCGCTGCACAGCATACCGGAGACGATGTGCTCGCCGGAGTGCTGCTGCATATGGTCGAAGCGCCGCGCCCAGTCGATATGGCCGCTGACCTCCGCGCCCACAGGCAGCGCCCGGTCGCACAGGTGGGTGACGACGCCGTCCTTCTCGTGTACGTCCAGCACGCGGGCATCCCCCAGCGTGCCGTGGTCGGCGGGCTGTCCGCCGCCCTCGGGATAGAAGGCCGTGCGGTCCAGTACCACCGCAAAGCCGCCCGTCACAGCCCCGCAGGACTCCACCACGGCGGTGAAGTCCTGCAGAAAGGCGTTTTCGTAGTAGAGCTTGACGGTCTCCATCAGTCGTCCTTCTCCACCTCGCCCACGATGGCGATGTGCAGCTCATCCAGCTGCTTCTGCTCCACGGTGGACGGCGCGCCCATCATGATGTCCTGGGCGTTCTTGTTCATGGGGAAGGGGATGATCTCGCGGATGGAGCTTTCGCCGGCCAGCAGCATGACCATGCGGTCCACGCCCGGGGCGATACCCGCGTGGGGAGGCGCACCGTAGCAGAAGGCGTTGTACATGGCGGGGAACTTCTTTTTCACGTCCTCCTCGCCCAGGCGCACCAGCTCGAAGGCCTTGATCATGATCTCGGGGTCGTGGTTACGGACGGCGCCGGAGCTGAGCTCCACGCCGTTACACACCAGGTCGTACTGGTTGGCGTAGATGTCCAGCGGGTCGATCTCGCCGCGCTCGGCCTTCAGCAGCACCTCCATGCCGCCGTTGGGCATGGAGAACGGGTTGTGGCAGAACTCCAGCTCGCCGGACTCGTCGCCGATCTCGTACATGGGGAAGTCCACGATCCAGCAGAACTCATAGCGCTCCTTGTCGAAGTGGTTTTCGCAGGCGGCGCCGAAGGTCTTGATAAGCACGCCCACAGACTTGGTGGCGTATTGGCCTGCGGTTGCCAGCACCAGGGTGCCCGGCTTCAGGTCGATGATCTTGCCCAGCTCGGCCTCCACCGGGGCGACGAACTTGGCGATGCCGCCGGCCAGCTGGCCGTTTTCGTCCACCTTGAACCAGTAGGCCTTGCTGCCGGACTGGACCTCGCAGTCGGTGAGCAGCTTCTCCACCTGCTTGCGGGTCAGGGCGCAGTCGCTGATGGGCACCATCTTTACGGTCTGGCCCTTGAAGGCCTCGAACTCGCTGGCGACGAACAACTCGCTGACGTTTTTGCAGGTCAGGTCGATACGCAGGTCGGGCTTATCGGAGCCGTAGGTCTCCATGGCGGTGTTGTAGGGGATGCGGCGGAAGGGGGCGGAGGAGGCCACGTTGTAGGTGCCGAACTTGGCGAAGATGGGGGGCAGCACGTCCTCCAGCACGGCGAAGATGTCGTCCTGGGTGGCGAAGGCCATCTCCATATCCAGCTGATAGAACTCGCCGGGGCTGCGGTCGCCGCGGGCATCCTCGTCGCGGAAGCAGGGGGCGATCTGGAAATAGCGGTCGAAGCCGGAGGTCATCAGCAGCTGCTTGAACTGCTGGGGGGCCTGGGGCAGGGCATAGAACTTGCCGGGGTGCTTGCGGGCGGGCACCAGATAGTCGCGGGCGCCCTCGGGGGAGCTGGCGGTCAGGATGGGGGTGGTGATCTCCAGGAAGCCGTGCTCCATCATGGCGGCGCGCAGGGCGGCCACCACCTGGCAGCGCAGGATGATGTTCTGCTTGACCGCCGGGTTACGCAGGTCCAGATAGCGGTACTTCAGCCGCTGGGTCTCGTCGGCCTCGCGGCTGCGGTTGATCTCGAAGGGCAGGGCGTTATAGCGGCAGCGGCCCAGCACCTCGATCTTGGTGGGGACCACCTCGATCTCGCCGGTGGGCAGCTTGGGGTTCTTGCTGGCGCGCTCGCGGACGGTGCCCTCCACGCTGATGGTGGACTCCTTGTTCAGGCCCTTGATGACCTTCAGGTCGGCCTCGTCCTCCACCACTACCTGGGTGGTGCCGTAGAAGTCACGCAGCACCACGAAGGCCAGGCTGCCGCCTACCTCGCGGACATTCTCCATCCAGCCCACGATCTTCACGGACTTGCCCACATCGGCCAGCCGCAGCGCATTGCAGGTATGTGTACGCATCTGCATCATTGTTGTTTTCCTCCCATTTATGATTGTGTTTTGTATAACCTTATTGAATTATTACGGATTGTTTATCAAAAACGCCGCCCCCTACATCCGTCTGCCGGAAATGCTTTGCGCCGTAGGGTAAGGCGCTTACTTCTCCACGATGACCTTGCCCTTGTTCCTCTCGGCCAGGCCGTCGCGCACCCGCGCCAGGGTGGCGGCAAAGTCCAGGGTGGTTTGCTCGCCGCTGGTCATATCCTTGCAGGCGATGACGTTATTTTTCACCTCGTCCTCGCCCAGGAACACCACATAGGGCACGCCGGTCTTGTCGGCGTAGTTCATCTTGGCCTTGAACTTTTTTTGCTCGGTGTACAGCTGGGTCCGCACGCCGGCGTCCCGCAGCTTTGTGGCCAGCGTGACGGCGGCGGACAGGTCCTCGGTCATGGGCAGGATCAGCACATCCGCCGGAGCGGTGGGCAGATCGCCGTTGAGCATTCCCTGCTCGCCCAGCACGTAGAACAGCCGGGTCAGGCCGATGGAGATGCCCACGCCGGGCAGCTGCTTGTCGGTGTAGTATTCCGCCAGGTTGTCATACCGGCCGCCGGAGCAGACGGAGCCGATCTCCGGGTGGTCCAGCAGCGCCGTCTCGTACACGGTGCCGGTGTAGTAATCCAGGCCCCGGGCAATGGTCAGGTCCACGGCAAAGTTCTCCTCCGGCACGCCGAAGGCGGACAGGTATTTCACCACGGTTTTCAGCTGGTCCAGGCCCTCGTCAAACGTCTCGTTCCGGCCGGTGTAGCCCTCCAGGGCGGAGAGTACCTGATCGTTGCTGCCGGTGATGGCGATGAATTTCAGGATCTCGTCGGCGCTTTCGGCGGACACGCCTACCTCGTCGGTCAGCAGGGTACGGACCTTCTCTGCGCCGATCTTGTCCAGCTTGTCCACGGTACGCATGATGTCGCCGGCCTTGTCGGTCAGGCCCAGCATGGCATAAAAGCCGTTGAGGATCTTGCGGTTGTTCACCCGGATGCAGAAGCGCCTGAGCCCCAGCTCACTGAACGCACGGTAGATGATGGCGGGCATCTCGGCCTCGTTGGTGATGTCCAGCTTGCCGTCGCCGATCACGTCGATATCCGCCTGATAGAACTCACGGAAGCGGCCGCGCTGGGCGCGCTCGCCCCGGTAGACCTTGCCGATCTGGTAGCGGCGGAAGGGGAAGGACAGGTCGTTGTAGTGCAGGGCCACATACTTGGCCAGCGGCACCGTCAGGTCAAACCGCAGGGCCAGGTCGGCGTCGCCCTTGTTGAAGCGGTAGATCTGCTTCTCCGTTTCGCCGCCGCCCTTGGCCAGCAGCACCTCCGCCGCCTCGATCACCGGGGTGTCCA
>ERZ857801.2581-NODE-2581-length-14788-cov-3.369986_pt1 | contig 14788 bp, 8 predicted proteins | sample MGYA00519762_ERZ857801 | MGnify/ENA primary metagenome ERZ857801 (study PRJEB31778, sample SAMEA3449368) | human gut metagenome | biome: human gut; feature: human-associated habitat; material: faeces | place: United Kingdom | collected 2010/2012 ...
CATCCGGCGCAGTCCAGTCCGCATATGGAACCGATCATAAAAAACCTCCCGTATGTAAATACGTATAAAGCGATATTTTTCTATATCCAAAGCATAATAAAATTTTGACGGAATTGCAACAAGAATTTTTGTAGTTCTGCCACGGCAAAAGCGGCTGGGAATGCTTTGGCAGAAACTTTGAATTTTTCATGAAAAGCATCGCAGAGATCCTTTGGAGTAAGGTTCTTTAAGTAGTCACTTAAAAAACGTCGTCCCATAGCAGCCCCACTGCCTTCGTCTCCTAAGATATATCCGGCGGAACGTACGTTTTTAATGATACGTTCTCCGTCGTATAGACAAGAATTCGACCCGGTCCCCAAGATACAGGCTATTCCCGGTTTGTCGATTAGCAAACCTCTGGCGGCAGCCAATAAATCGCTTTCCGCCGAAATGGGTGTTTTGAACTGTGCTACTAACGAGGCTTCGAGAATGTTTTTCTTATCCAGATTGGCACATCCGGCGCCATAAAAATAGACCCGTTCCCATCGTTTCTTAAAAAAAGTTTCCGGTAAATTGAGACGGATACTGTGGCTTATTTCCCTTCTCGTTTGGAAAAAGGGATTTATTCCTTCCGTAAAGCTTCTTTCCAAAACATTTTTTCCATCGACGAGAACCCATTCTGTTGTCGTGGAACCACTTTCTGCTATAACTTTCATAAATAAAAAATCTTGATAGATGTGCTTTCTGGCATCATTCAACTCTTTATAAAGATAAAACAGACGGCCGTAATGAAAATTAATTTTCGTATCGGCGAGTGTCGTTTATCTTTTATGAGAATAGTGCCGTTCGAAAGTAGAAACAATGTTAGCATCGATTTTACTGAGGCACAACCTATTTCTGCATCTTATGCAAAGATAAAATATCTTTCTTCATTTTCCAAATAGAATACTTATTTTACTGTAAAGTATCAAAATTCTGTTAAAAATAGTACGATAAAAATACGGACGGTAAAGTACAAAGCAGATTGTTTATACTTTATCGCCCGTATATTCTTAATCCTTTGTCAATGTACAATCAAAACCGGATAACAGAACTCTTTTCCTTCGGTCTGTATTTTCAACAAGTACGTTCCTGAGGAAATGTTCGAGGTATCTATCGTTGTTTCCGAACCGGTAGCGATACAGCTTCCCGATAGGCTGTACAGGGTCCACCGTTGTACGGAGGTGTCAGACTGAATTTTTAGTATATCGGAGGCCGGATTAGGATAAACATTTATGGCTTTCGATGTAGCGATAAAGTGAATATCCGAGGAGGTATATACCAGCATATTGTCTAAGAAGAAACTACCCGATTCGGAGAAGAACGGTTTTGTTCTCGTTATCTTTATACCGCTTATGCGATAGTCCTTTCCCGGATTCAGCTGGTCCAAACGGGTTTCCCGGAATTGCCAGCCTCTGAAATCGACATTCGTCAATAAAATCTCTTGTGTATCGTTTCCAGAGGATAGTTGCAGCCATATTTCGTCGCAAGAAAGATCGCCGTAAATGTGCATACCGATAGTTTGGGTATTGTCGACCACAGTGGAACTTCCGAATGTATCGGCTGTCGTGAATACAGCGTGAGCTTCGTCTGCATTGAATGTGTATGTGAAATTGTAAGATGCGCTACCGAACAGTTTTTGAGCGGTAGAGCGAATCGTTTTTGCAGTGGTTGTCCCGATACTTTGGGTCGCATCGAATGTAATCATGTCGGGAGTTTCGAATTCCTCGACGGCTGTTTCGGAGCGGCTTACATCTCCAGCGGTAAAATTGATTTCGATGGGGTCTACGATCGCTATATTTTCCACATCGTGCAACGAGGCATCTATTTTCAATTTATAATTTTGTCCTTGTTTCAAATCGGCAGCTGTGGTAAAATAATAGTTCCCGTAGGAGTCTCCTAACTGGTTGTATTTGGCAGAACGCAAGTTGATGCTGACATCGTTTCCTTCACTATCCTGTAATTTGATGAGGTCTCGAATATTGACAGGGTCGAGAACATTATCGAATCTTACTTCGATCGTCGGTTTCGGATAGTGTAGTACCGCTCCTTCCGATGGGCTGGCTGCCAATAGTTTCAATTGGTTTCTTCCCTGCGTTAAGAACGTGAAGGAAAAATCTTCGGCCATAGACATATTACCCGGGTGTTTTGCACGTTTGTCGAGTTTTACGGTATATAGGGTAGCTACCTCGTAAGGACGAGTGGGAGTAAATACCATTCGGTACTGTGAATCTTCGAATGTAATGTTCCCTTCTACGGGAGGGTCGATCGAGAAAGCCTTTTGTACAGATTCCGTGTCCATATCCCAATTGAAATTCAAGACAATGGGAGTCGTACAGTTGATGCTGTCTGTTTCGTTTTCCATGACAGGGCTGTAAGAGGTGACTTCCGGTGCTGTATTTCTCACTCTGTCCATAGCCACATTGGTATAACTTATTGTATTGGCTGTCACTGTTACATCGATTGTCCGATTGTAATGGTCTTCCGCTGCGATTTTTAGCTGGTAATTACCCGGAGCGAGGTTTTTAAACATGTATACGCCGTTGTATAGGTTATCCGTCGTATAGGTGATATTGTTCGGCAACAGGGTTACTGTGGCTCCGCATAATGGCACTTGCTTGTCTCTTCCGTGTTGTACATACGATTCGGTACGGGTCATGCGGCTATCATAAATAACACCGGCGATATTTCCCGTTGTGAATCCTTCTGTGTCGAAGTATTCCATGACAGCTTTGGTGAAATGCCATGCTTCCATCCATTTGTAGTCCATGTTGAGCAAACGATATGTTTCGGGCACATAGTCGTGATAAGAACCTTCTGAAAGAAACCCGGTGACGGTTAATTTTCGGAGGACTCCCAATCCTGCATTGTTCCAGTCGGGATAGAAGTCAAAATCGCCCACGACATACTCTTCCGTTTGAGTCCAATAGGTTACTTGGTTTTCGATAAGGTGCTTGAACAGTATCTTCGCCGCTACCTTGTCCTCGGGCTTTACCGGATTTTCGGTATATCCTCTGAACAACATCATCGGGAAATTATCCCGGCGGCTCGTGCCGGTCGCATTGCTGTGTATGGAGAAAAACAGGTCGGCCTCCCATTCGCTGGCTTCCCGCCCGATGGTTTCGAGCCCTCGATCGTCTTCCGTCCGATTTAATACGCGAGACATCGCTACGGTAGCTCCCTGCTCTTGTAGCAGTTCTCTTAACATCAATCCTTTGTGCAGATTCGACGAGGATTCCCAAAAACCGAGTGTGTCGCCTTGTGCATACGGATATACGGCTACATTGCGGTCGTCCGAGTCATAACCGCCGTGACCCGGATTGATGTAAATTTTAAGTCCGGTCATATCTTTGGCTTGCAAGCCTAAACAGCCCAAGAAGGCAATGATAATGATATAATATTTTTTCATGGCGATGAGGTTATTTCGTTACATTCAATTCCAACATAAAAAGTTTTCCTTCGACCGTGCTGTACACTATTCTGCCTGCTTCGGCCGAGGCCGACGGATTCATACCCATTTCGGACGGAGATGTCAAATCATGTACCTGTTTACTGTTGCAGTCTAACAATACGATTTTCGACGAAGTAAATTGGTGACCGTCGTCGGTCGCTTTCATGGCTGCAACGAAATCGTTGCCATACCACGTAGGGGATTCGTAGTCGCCCAGTTCGGCAAGTATGTTACCCTGCATATCGAGTACAACGGTTCCTACGCCTATGGCATAAGTCACGATTTTGGATCCGTCGGGCGATACGGCTGTCCACAAATAACTTTCCACTTTGTCGCCGTAAGGACGTAATATGCGGGTGCTTTTACCGTCGCACACGATTATTTTTCCCTCTTTGATGATGGAATAGACATAGTTCCCGCTTATTTGAGAGCCTGTACTTTTCATAAGTTTATTGTCGGCCACTACTTCCATACCGCCTGAGATGGCGACCGGACGTTTCAAATCGCGGGTTGGGGCGATAAGTTGTTTTTCGGCTTTCTCGATCAAGTTATATTCTTTCAAAGATCGGTGAACACGTCCGTTTATGATGCTTTGCGGCCGATAATACACCGTTGAACCGTCGGTGCTGAAAATCGGGTCGAACCCGGCTCCCTCGGCAGTAGTGATAATCTGGGTTTTCCCTGACGCAAAATCGTATGATTTTAAGCCGGAAAAATTTTCAGAGGTATATACGATTCGATTCCCGTCGGGACTAAGTATCGGATAGAAGGCCGATTGTCCGACCGAAGGGGTTATCTCGTAATGTTTGGTAACTTTTACATTCTGTCCCGATAGCGATGCGATACATGCTAGCAGGATTATGGTTAAATTTACTCTCATGGATTATAATGAATTAAGTTATTGAATAACGATTTTGCATACATGGGTCCCTAGCTCATTTTGCACGTTCACGATGTATACACCCGGCTGTTGGTCGCCGATGTTTACGATTCCTGTTTCGTCGAGTAGTTGTTCCAGTATCAATGCCCCCACTCGGTCGTATATGCGTATCAACGAACCGGGAACGATGTTCTCTCCCTGTAAGAAGAGGGTATTGCCCGTTATCGGATTCGGGTAGACGACCATGTTTTTGTTACCGGCCACCGTCTCGTCTATTCCGCTTTCTATGCCGTTATAGACCAGAGAGAACTCTTTGATATGTATCTTATAGGCTTGTCCGCTATTCGTTCCGGTCGTGTTGATATAGAATTTGATATAATTCAGAGAGACGGGAAATCCTCCTCTGTTGTTTTCTCCGGTGATGTCGGATAGAGGAATGCTGATGAGATAATCTTCATTGACTGTTATTCCTTCGTATTCGAGATACTGCTCTTTGTCGCCATTGGCTTTGCAGGCTATTTGTATTTTCGACACGGGTATCTCGCTATTGATTAGCATGCGCAAGGTATCGGGAATACTGTAAAGGGTAATCGCTTTGTCCATTTCTACGTATGGGAGTCGTCCGGTTTTGTAAGTGAATCCCAATATGGCCTGATTGTTCCCCGAAGGAGTAACGGCGGCATCGGTGATGGAGCTGATGGATTTTGTAGTCCAGCCGTAAAAATCGTCGGCCGGGATTTTGGGGGATTCTGGTATTTCGACGGTTACCTTCATGTTCCCGGAGAAGTTGCCTATGCTGCCGGTAATGTTCGTCGTTCCGTTTTTTATTCCGGTCAATATTCCGTTTTCAATTTTGCAGACAGTCGGGTCTTCAATACTCCAAAACAATGACGAAGGATCGTATGTGAACGTGTTTTCGCCGATATGAGAAATGACTTCGAGAGAGTAGGGGTGAGCCTTGTCGGCTATGATTTCACTGTTCTTCATGACGATATCCGCTTCTTTTACAGTTACCTTTATTTTTCCTGTCGCTGTTCCCGAAGTGACGTGAAGGTAACCCGAAGTCGCATTCGGCGAGGCATAGAATTTTTTTCCGTCCGAAGAAATGGTTCCTAACGAGGCATCGCAACTTAATGTAAATTCTTGCACATCGGTATCGATCAATACGCCGTATGAGTTGTATCCCAGAATAGTCGGCTCGAAACAAGAGTAGGAAGGAACTTCCAAATTGTAATTATCGAAAGCAAGGCTGTTCAACGTGTTGTCTTCGGGAGCGTTGGTAAAGATCATGAATCCGTTCGATACCGGACGTTCCTTTCCGTCGGCCGGGTTGTTGACGAGCTTGCCTCTCAACATCATCTGAGCCGATCCTCCGGCATCCATGTTGGCCACGTTCCAAGCTCCCGCTTGTTTCAGTATGTAACACATCGTCGCCGTGTTTGTCCCTACCGAAGTGCTCGACTTGTAATCGATAACGATCAGATAGAGTGTCTTTCCGTCTTGCGACATGCCTATGCCCGAGCGTGAATAGGTTTGCGAGTTATATGCTTCGTTTTCGTTTCGGGGAGTCAATTTCCCTTCCCTCATGACGAGAGCGTTACCGGTGAGCATTTGCTCGGCTATGGGAATCAGATTGTCAGTGCGGGTAGTAAGTTTTGTATTTATCTTTACTTTATCGCCGACATTCATTTGGTTTAGAAACTCTGCTCCTGTTCCGTTTCCCGAAAGAGCATATTCACCCTCTTCGAGTTCGGTTCCGCCTTTGCTTTGCACGATACGGGTTACGACGCATTCCACGTCCTTGTTAAGCCCCCACGATGCTCCCTCGATGGGCTTGATGAGTACATCGGTTCCGTCGATGTCGCTGGTCGTTTGTCCGGTAAAGTGGTTGTAAAGTACAATTTCGTTTTCATTGCGGATACGGTTCACTTCGGCGATGGCGAAACTTTCGTTGGCGGCGTTTATGACTTTCGCCTCGAAATTCATGTCGTCGATCCACATTTTTTTGTCTTGGTCGAGTACGACGAATCCTATCTCCTGCAATTTCTCTATTTCGTCTCCTCGTCCGGCTCGGTTCCAGCCATTCGGTTCAGTGGCTATTTCTCCGTTCACTATACAACCGCTGTGCGGTTGTCCTAGCAGGCGGTCGTCCATATTTTGTCCTGAAACAATCCAGAAGTTACCGTTTATCGATCCGATGGATTGATGTTCGGGAGTGGACAATCGGGTATATGCCGAGGTCATGGCCTCGGTACTTCCGGCATGGTTTTTCCCGATGAAAGCATCCACATCGTTATACGGATTGTTCAGATCGATAGTCATGGTATAGACGTCCAGTGGATATTCGGGCATGTGCATACGCACATATTGAACGCCCGGCCCTACCGTACGGCATTCCAGCGTGTCTACCTGTTTCTCCACGCCTGCGATGTTTATGGTTGCTTCGGCACTTAATCCGCATAGAGCAGATAAGGCGAAAACGAATAGTTCCTTTTTCATGATTTTGTGAATAAGTGATTTATTTGATAATCAGTTTGGCGACATCGCTTTTACCGTCTTTGTTGATGTTCAGCAGATAGTTGCCGGGTTGCAGGCTCGAAATGGGTATGGCTATGATTCCGCTTTCGCATTTCCCGTAATTTTTCGAGACGAGCAGTTTCCCGTTCAAGTCGTACACTTGTACCGATATTTCGGCCGGTTCTTCGATTTGCAGATATACGTCTGTCTCACCGGCTTTAACCGGATTAGGAAAAACTCGTAACGCGGATGCCAATGCAATGTTTGGGACGCTCAAAGTGACTTTGTCGTATACCAAATCGAAATTTTTGATGCGAATCTTATATTTTTGTCCTGCGGTCTGTGAGGAGGCATCCAAGAAAAATTTAAGATATTGGAACTGTACGGGGTAATTGCCGAGGTCTTCTTTATCGTCCAAGAAGTCGTTCATGGCGACTTCGTAGGTGAAGTCTTCGTTGGGGTTCACTGCGGGCCATTCCATGATTTGCGAGGTCGGCATAAGTCCGCCTTTCATCGACATGGTTATTTTGGAACATTTGGTGTCGCCTGTGTTGAGCGTTATTCTGAATGTATCGGGGATACTGTAAAAGCTGAAAGTTTTAGCCATTTGTATGTAAGGCTGTCTGCCGCTTTTGTATGTGTATTCGAGGTTTGTTTCTCCATTCGCATGGGGTGTCAGAGCCACGTCGTTTATCGCCGAGATACTTGTGAGTTCCCAGCCGGAGGTGAACTGGTCGGCCTGTTGAATATGAGTTTGCGGTATTTCTACTTTTACCTTCAAAGAGCCGGTAAAGTCATCGAGTTTTCCGGTTACAGTCGTTACGCCGTTTTTCAGACCCGATAAAACGCCGTTCGATATACCGCATATTTCCGGGTCGGCGACCTCCCATTGAGGGGTCGACGGATTCAGTACGAATTCTTTGTCGTCGATTATAGCCGATATTTCGATGGGATACTCTTCGTATCCGTCCAAAATTACGGAGTCGAGACGCATGGCGAAATCGGTTTCTTGTATGGTTACATCTTTTGTCACCGATATGCCATTGTAGGTTGCCGTGATGGTTCCGTGTCCCGGATTACCGTAAGCTACGAATGCATTGCTCTCGTCTATGTAACCTATTTCGGGGGAACAGGAAAGCGTATAATCCTTGAAGTCGGGGTTCACGATCAATCCGTATTGGTTGTATGCCGTCACTTGGGGGATAAACCGACAGTAGGAGGGAAGTATATAGTGAATCGGCTCGAATTCCAATCGGGCGGTAACATCGTCGATCGGCGCTTTTGAAATGACCAGTACGCCGTTACCGACAGCTCGTTCCTTATTATCGGAAGGTCGATTGACTATTTGTTGGTTGATAACCATTGCCGAGGATCCTCCGCCGTCGAGATTGACAGCATCGTATGCGCCTATGGCAAGGAACAGATCGCCTAATACACTGAGGGTTGCCCCTGCCGAGTATCCTGCCCGACGGCCGTCTACTACCATAAGATAGACTTTGGTTTTATCCTGCGAAATACCCATGCATGTTCTGGGGTGTTCTTCGTCCCATACGTCGGCCGGGACTCCGTTTTTCAATATGATGTGGTCGCTTCCGCCCATTTGTTCCTTGAAGTCGGTCAGCAAACCCGGAGTCGAGGCAAGATCTGTACCTAAAAAGACAGTCAGTTCGTCGCCGGCCGAGAGGCTTTTCAAAAAGGTTTCGGCTGTGCCTACTCCGTATAAGACCGCTCTTTGTTCGGGAATAGGCGATATGCCCGGATTGGCGAAAACCGAATCGACAACGCACACGATGTTTTTGTTCGCTCCGAAAAACAATTCGCCCTCTTTGGCATGCAGCATGACCTTCGTTCCGCCGGTGGTGGCGTGAGTTTCCGTACCGTAGGCGTTGGTGTATAGCAGCATGAAGTTGGGGGCGGTTTCTGTTTCCCATTCCAGACGTTGCATGTTTACGGCGTGTAACCGATGGCTGTTATCGCCGGAACGTACGGTTCCGGCGAAGTTTACACGGTCGATGTAAGGAACCCGATTGGGAGTGAGGACGAATGAGGCGCGCCCTACCGGATTCGTCACGCATTCGCCCCGACGGTATTGCCCGCTGCGGGGAATTCCTATTTCGATGGGGTCTTGAAATTGATAGAAATCGCCGTTCGTCGCACCGAGGACTTCGTGCCCCGGACGGTTGTTGCGAGCCGACATGCTCGACGGAGTCTCCGTTGCGACGGCTTTGTCTCCGCTAAGGCAAGTCTCGATGTCTACGTATGGGTTGGTAAGGTCCACTTCCATGACATGGAATTTAAGCGGATAGGCGGGTATATCGTAAAAGGCATATTTCGTGCCGGGACCTATATCGTGCGAGTGTACGATGGTATCTACCGCATAGGTTTTGCCTCCGATGGTTATTCCCGAAGCGTAAATAAAGAGAGACAATACTCCGAAAAGAAGGAAGCTGAATATCTTTTTCATGACTTTTTTATATTGATTTTTTTACTTGACAATGATTTTCACGCTATCGGCGATGCCGTTACGATATATTTTCAGTAGGTAAGTCCCGCTCGCCAAATTACCTATCGGCAGGGTAATTTCTCCCGCCGGCGTTTGTCCCATTTCTACTCGGTTCAGAAGCTGCCCGCCGAGGTTGTACAATTCGCAGTTTACATCGGCATTTTGGGGTAAAACGAAATGTATTTGAGATTCGCCTGCTTCGACAGGGTTGGGGTAAACCCGCAGCAAGGAAGCTATTTCGGGATTCGATACGTTTACCGTGATACCGTCATAAATGAGCGAAAATTCTTTGAGTGCGATAGTATATGGGTTCCCTGCCGTTTGAGACGAACCGAGGATAAATAATTTCAGACTTTGGAATTTCACGGGATATAACGACATGTCGCGGTAGTTTTCGAAATATCCGTTCATGGGAATCGAGATAACATGGTCGGTATTTTGGGGTATATTTTCGAATTCGGTCAATGTGGAAGTACTCGATGCATTGTTTTTCATCGACAGTGCTATTTTACTCACTTGGGTCGCTCCGGTGTTGAGCGTGATTCGCATGGAGTCGGGGAGACTGTACAGGTAAATGTCTTTGGCGATTTGCAGATAGGGAGCGCGGCCTGAACTGAATGTATATCGCAATTCTGTTCCCTGTGCTGTCGGTACGATCGAAATATCTTTCAATGCTGAGTTGGTGATGTCCCATGACGAGGCATCCGAGAAATCGTCTATCGCTCTGTTGCGTCGGTCGGGAATTTGTACGGTTACCGATAGCGTGTCGGTAAAGTCGTCTTGACGGCAATATATATCGGTCTTACCGTTCGCGATGCCCTTTAAAAGTCCCTCGGTGACGGCGCATATCGTCGGGTCTTGAACGGTCCATGAAAATGCATCGGGAGAAATGAGCATACTCTCTCCGTTAACGATGGCTGTTACTTCGATGGGATATTCATAAAGCCCGTCGTTGATGACCGAATCGAGTCGAAGCGTAAGACCTTGCGGCTCGTTGATGACTATATCGATGGAGGTTTCTATGCCATTGTAAGTCGCATATAGTTTTCCTTTGCCGTCACCCGAAGCTACGAATGTGTCGGTTCCTTTTATATATCCCAGAGACTCGTCGCAACGCAATGTAACGCCTTGTAAATCGGTATCTATCAGATACCCGTATTGGTTGTATCCCATGAAATGGGGTGTGAATATGCCGTTTTTGGGGAGAGAGTAGTAGGCCGAAGTGCATAAGATTTCGGCTACGGTATTGTCGTCCGGGGCATTCGATACCACGAAGATACCGTTGCTGACAGCGCGTTCGTGTCCGTCGCTGGGGCTGTTCACCTGTCCGTATTTTTCGATATACATACCGCTCGATCCGCCACCGTCGAGATTCATGGCATTGGCGGCTCCGGCGAATTTCATCATGTCGGCCATTTGTTTGGTCGTAGCGCCATCGGAATATCCGCCTTGACGTCCGTCGACTACCAGCATGTACACTTTGCTACGGTCTGCCGAGTAACCGATTGCCGTTCTCGGGTGGAGCTCTGCCCAATCGGTTTCGAGAACTTCTCCGTTTTCCAATATTTTACGGTCCCCGCCTACCATGCAATTAATGTCGGGGTAACTGCCGTCTTCGAGTTGGAGCATTATTTTTATTTCCAGTTCGTCGCCGGGTTGCAAGGTTTGCAAAAAGTCGGCAGACGTTCCATGCCCCGATAATACGGCTCCGTTTTCGGCGATAGCCATGTTTCCGGCAGCCGAGCCTGTACCTGCCACTTTCAGCTTCACGGTCTTGTTCAGCCCCCATTTCTCTCCGTCTGCGAGACTTACCGGTATTTCATATCCGTAAGCATTGGTATGGGTATAATTCCCGACATAACGGTTGTAGAGTACTAATTGATCGGTACTTCGGCTTCCGTTTACGTTGTGTATGGTATATGTGGTTTCGTTATGGGTGAGTTCACCTGCATAAGTGACGAACGAGATGAAGCATTCGTCGTTTGTCGTGAAAGATGTTTGAGGGCCCGAAGATACGGGAACTTTCGCCAATTGGCCTTCTACCGCACATCCGTGTACCGGAGTTCCGATAGCTCCCGAAGTAGCGAAAAAGTCGGCATTCGTACCGGCGAAATAACGGCTGCCTTCTTTGCTTTTTCGGGCGGCCATGTTGGTAATGCCTTCGCACGTAACCAACGAATCCCGACCCAAGACCGATTGGAAAGAGAGATAAGGATTGGTAGCGTCGATTTCCAAATAAAAGGCTCTCATGTCTTTGGGACCATAGAAATGAATGGCGGTGTAATAGGTTCCGGGACCTACTTTGTAATGAGAGAGGGTATCGGCCGTGTAGGTGCTGCCACCGATGACTGCCGGGCCTTTGGCACTGAGCAGTATGGGTAAACAAGCAAAAATTGCGAAAAGTGTAAAAATCTTTTTCATAGGGGCAACCGTTTAATACAAATGGATTGGTTTAGAAATGTTTTAATCGATATAGATAGAATGAATTTCAGTTTCTTTTTCAAATCCTATCCTCGAATCTCCCGTTTTTCGGAGTCTCATTTACTTTTGAGATACGATAGGCAGATTGAATATTTTTTGAACTTTTATATAGGGAAGGGTAAAGGGAAGGGCGATATATAGCCATATACCGCCCTTCCTCTAAGAAATAGATTTAAATGTCGCTTAGTGCGAAGGGCTTATTTCACAACGACTTTTTGAACTTTTTCAACACCGTCGATAACCGCTTTTACAATGTAAATGCCTTTGGCGGCAGGAGCGGCCATAGATTGTACACCGGCAGCTTCCATTACTTTTTGTCCGGCGAAGTTGTAAACGACAGCGTTTGCCATGCCAGAGAAATAAATGGCATCGCCGCTTACGAATATCTTCACGTTGTCGGTAGCTACATTAGCGATACCCGATTCCGAGTCATTGTCATATCCGTCGGGAGTCATTTTGTAAACGGCAGCTCCGCTACCCGATGCGTAGACAGCGATATAAGCAGCTTCTTTACCGTTTTTGTCGGCTACTTTGGCGATACGGGGCAATGCGGTACGAACAGGGTTCGAAATATCGCCCATACCACCTTGCGGGAATGTCCAGTAATAAGTTGCACCGGCAAATGTAGGACCTTCGCCCATTTCGATAATATTCCATGCTTGGGCAGGAGTCGTGGCCGTATTGGAAATTACGTATGCGCAGAAAGGTTTGTCGTTCAATGTAAATTCAGAGATACCGTTGTTTCCTACGTTTTTGATAGCGCATTCTTCGGGGGCATCACCTACGCTTTCGATCAAAGAACCGCTCATGTCGTAGAGAGATGCTGCACTATTGAAGCCGTCCAAATAGAAGTAGTCGTTATCGATGATTGAAACACGAGGTCCGGTTCCGTTATCGACAGCTTCTGCGGGATAATAGGATTTGATTTCGATAACTTTGAAATTATAACCTTCATAGTCACCTGTTTGTCCGGCTAATTGTCCGTCTTTAATATCGCAACGAATCACATATTTCCCGCTGCTGACCGGGAACAAGAGGATAGCATCTTTCGTAACATCGCCTTTCACGGCAAAATAGTCGACACGATAGCCGTCGAGCAGACCATCTTTGTTGGCCAATTCCATTACTTTGGTGGGCTCTCCGCTCGTCATGTCGATTTTCCAAACGCCGATAGCTTCGCCGTTCAATGCCGTGGACATGTTGAATACAACTACGTTTCCGGCATCATCTACCTGAATATCGTTGCAAAGGAATCCGGGCGTTTTTTGTTCTTCCATTGGTGTCTGTTGGAATGTCGTGTCGCCGGGAGCGTTTACGATAGTATCGATTTTGGTATAAGTGTAGGTGATTTTAAACTTTTCTGCGTCGAATTGAACATCACGTTTCTTATCTCCGGTTTTCAAATCGTAGATTTTGATACCCGTAAAAGCAGCTCTGTACGCAAACAACATTTCGTCTCCTTTAACTGTCATACCACGGGAGTCGTTAGCTCCACCTAACTGATCGGCTACTCCCATATTATTCCCGGTAGTGGCAGCTTTCATCCACAAGTTTTCCAATGTGTATTCACCTGCTTTTTCATACGTCGCCGGATCTTGAGCGACCATCGATGTTGCCATACATGCAGCAACCATCCCAAGTAATAATCTTTTCATGATAAAAATAAATTAAATGAATAAATAAATGAAAAATTATATTGCATAATTCAATATATCAGATTGTTAGTAAATCAATTTCAATATCTCTCTTTTTCCGTCGATGTGGACGATGACCGCATAGACTCCACGTACAAGCCCGCTCAATTCGATACGGTCTCCTGCTGCCGGATTTTCCATATCGGCGAAACGCCCGATAATTTGCCCGGATAAGTTAGCTACATCGACCGTTATGTGACGTGCGTCGTTTCCTACGACGAGAGCGGGATTCTCACCCTGTATGACATAACATTTACCCCTCTTTTCGAGAGTTTCCATACCCGATGAATTTTTGAAAGTGAAGGATATTGTATCGCAATATTCCGTTTCGCCTCCTATGTATTCCGAGCGGGCCCGCAGATACCATGTACCGTCGGTCAAGTTGTCGAATTCCGTTTCGTAAGTGAATGCGTTTACGGTCTGTCTTTTTACGTTTCGTATCGGGGTAAACTGGTCGTTGGTGTGTAATTCGATACGGAAGGTGCTGGCGAACGGTTCTTCTGCCCAGCGTACTTGTAAGGACGTGGCTTCGACCGTCGCTCCCTGCGTGGGATATAGAATGACCGGTATGGACGGCTCTTTCGATTCTGTCGTGAAATTCGTCGTTTTACTGATACTTTCTGTCGAGCCTGCGTATGCGGTTACGCGTGCGTAATATTTCGTATTTCCTACCAATACGCCTTCGGGGAGGGTAATGGAGTTTTCGTTATATCGTTGGTCGAGAACTTTACCCATAGAGCGGAAGTCGTCGTATTTGTTTATTTCGAGTCGGTATTCCGTAGCGTTTGGATATTCGGTCCAAGTGATAGAAGGCGTGACGGACACTTCGGTGGCTCCTTTGGTCGGAGATTCTATTTCGAACGGACCGGACTGGAATGCATATACGGCAGAGATACCGTCCGAACAGTTGGCTTTTCGTGTACGAATCCGCCAGTAATAAGTCCCTTTTTCTAAGTCGGGCAGATAGCTCGAAGGGAAAGAAGTACCGGTGGTTTCCCGCGAGAGTATGAGGTCGGTGAATAAATCGTCGCGGGCAATGTCTATATAATAGGAAGCATCGGCGACACTGCTCCACGTGAACTCGTAGTTGCCTATGGCCGTACCGTTGTTTACCGGAGTGTTTAATGTCACGGCTTCGTTTGTACCTGCCGTGGCTCCCATGAACAAGGGTGCATACTCGTTTCCGTAACGGTCGACGATGGAAACAGCGTATGTATACCCCGTGCGATAAATTGTCGGTATGG
>ERZ857801.2593-NODE-2593-length-14748-cov-3.232628_pt1 | contig 14748 bp, 13 predicted proteins | sample MGYA00519762_ERZ857801 | MGnify/ENA primary metagenome ERZ857801 (study PRJEB31778, sample SAMEA3449368) | human gut metagenome | biome: human gut; feature: human-associated habitat; material: faeces | place: United Kingdom | collected 2010/2012 ...
AGTCGTCTGGCAAGTTATCTTTTTGTGAAAATTACCGGAAGCATTTTCAAAAGTTACCTTTTGACGCCCTGATCCTATAAGTAAACAATCGGATAGAGGAAGATTCCCTTCCCTATCCGCTTTGATACCACCGTCAGCTTACAGCATTGCTATTCGCTGTCCATTGCCCTATAAATATCTGCTCGTGCAAGCATGGCAGGTCTTTGCTCTACTGCGGTTCGTATTACATGCATGCCGCCGGCACGCAGCACCGCTTGTCGGATGTATGACACAAAAAAATACCCGGACGTAATATAGCCATTTCATCCGGGCATTATTATCCTTCTTAATATTTACTTTATGCGATCTTTCCATAGTCTCTTCTTTGGCACCCTCTCCCTTCCAACAGTCCTGTCTGGTATAAATATGTCTCTATCGCCGTTGCTTCTTCTTCATTATATTTTGTAAGAACCAGATTCATCTTATCGACAGGACAATGTGACATAATATCCAGCAAGCAGTACATATCTGCATAATAGTCCTCTGTCTTTACATAGCCACGGATATGAAATTTTACTGTGAGATTTGCAAAATTTCTAAAATCATTTACAGTTTTTAAATGCACAACATAATTTAACATACTTATTTCCTCCTTAAATATAATTGGTTATTCCTTTTATATTTACCGGTAAATCACTTTTTATCTTACTTGTATTATAGGAAGAAACAGAGATAAAAGAAACCGGAATAAAGACAAATTATAGCAAAATACAGTCTTTCTTCCGGTTTTCTTTTTGTGTGCCAATCTCCATATACCGACAGTATAATTAGTGAACTTAGCTCTAATTTACCATTCTGGCACTATCCTCTTTTTCAAAATTATAGCAAAATACAGACAATGCATTATAAAATCAAGCATTCTTCTTTCCTCTTCGGTATTCCATAGGCGTACAGCCCATACTCTCATGGAACACTTTGCCAAAATAACTGTTTGAACTAAAACCACAGTTTTCACTGATAGTAATAATATTGTCCCCTGTCTGTAAAAGCATCTGTGCCGCCATATATATCCTATAAGAATTTAAATAGTTTACTGGGGAGTTATCAATGCAATACTGAAAACATCTGGTACATTCTCTTGCACTGATACTGGCAGAAGCTGCTATATCCTCCAGCGTGATTTTCTCTCCGTAATGCGTATGAATATACTGCATCATAAGCTTTACCCGTTCCACATCCGTATTATTCTTTGGAATACTTAAGGAGCGCACCTCCTCCGTTGCTTTAAGAAGCATACACCAGAATCTTCCCATCTCTGCTCTAAGCTCTAATTCATAACCGAACGACTCTTCTCTAGATAGCTCAATCATCTTTAAAATTTTTTCAGTCATACAGATATTTTCATAACTATCCGGATGTATCGGAAAGGTCTGAAGCGCTTGGTTGTTCATGATCGGCAGTATATATTTTTCTTCTATTGCATTGTGATACATTCCTGACAGGAAATGTGGTTCAAATAAATGTGCAAATATTTCGCAATTACCTTCCACCCTTGTCCGATATGCATGCATTACACCAGAATTAATAAATACCGCATCCCCTTTTCGCAACGTAAACTCTGCATCCGCAGTACGAAATTCTAGTTCTCCATTTGCAATATAGTTTATTTCAAAAGCAGAATGCCAGTGCCAGGGGAATGTCCCGTCTCCATACCTGCTCATTTCTCTGTACATACAGACATACGGAAGGGCAGATTTATCCATAGGCAGTATCTCCCTGCTGTCACTGCCTGCCTGGAAATTTGAAACTATCAGCATACAGACACCCCCTTTATCTTCTGTTGTTTCACAAATACTGCTCTTCTATGCACCACTGTCTTCGTTCCTGTCCCCAAATGATTTATTGGTTCCTTTCTTAAGTCTTCTGTAAACAGACGGACTTACCTTTCTATATTTTTTAAAAACTTTAGAAAAGTAAAGATTGTTGTCAAAACCTACCGAATAAGCGATTGTAGAAATGGACAGTTCCGTTTCCCTCAAAAGATCACATGCTTTTTCTATCCTATATTCAGACAAATACTCTTTCGGTGCCTTTCCTGTATACAACTTGAAAGAACGGAACAGATGGCTTCGGCTTATTCCAACATATGCCGCTACATCCTCTACAGTTATTGAATAGGAATAGTTCTTTTCAATATACTTCTGGGCTTGCTCCACATACAACATTTGTACATCCTTTGTTCTCTCTTTATCATCATAATATCTTATAAATACAGACAACAAACTATACAGTGCTCCCGTCATCGCGACAGCTGCTTCATACGTATTTCCTTTTATATCATAAATTTTTTCAAGGCATTTTCGAAGCTCCTTGTTTGGCATTTGCCCGTTCAAGATATAAGGCTTCTCTCTGGCAAACTCTGTATTGCGGATTATCTCTCCCGCTTCTGTCCCCATGAACCCCACCCATGCATATTCCCATGGTTCTGCTTTATCTGCATAATAACGCACCTCTTCTCCTGGATACAGAATGAACGTATCCCCTTTTTGTAGATGCCAGGCCGTTCCTCTCGCAAAATAATAACCGTGCCCTGACAAAATATGATGAATACAATAATGATCTCTTATCCCAGGCCCCCACTGATATTCTGGTTCGCATTTCTGATATCCGACATTATAAACTGAAAGCGCATTCAACCTGGGTTCTCCCATTTTGTATGAATGTTTATATGTACCTGTCATCATGCCGCCTCCCTGCCCTCTATTATAGCGTTTCGAGAATCTATAAACAACATTTTTACATAATATTGCACGTATTTTTTATATGCATCTGTCGGTTCCCGCATTATCATTAAAAAAAGAGCTTCACCTGCAAAAGACTTACGCCCCTCCCACACATATACATTCTATCCCTTATCGGGCAAAGCCTATCCTCTCGAAGGGAATGTATTGCGGTGCGCTCTTTAAAGTATAGTTTTTAGAACATACAAAAGGAGGTACATTGCCATGTTTTATGACGCAGTAAAAAAATTAGTTCAGTATGGAATTGACACGGGTTTGACACCCCGTACGGAAAGAATTTATACAACCAATCGGATTCTCTTTCTTTTCAAAGAAGAAAACTACGAGGATACTCCTTGCACTCTAAATAACATTTCTCTAGAAGATATACTTAAGCAACTGCTTGACGAGGCTGTTCAAAGAGGACTGCTCGAAGATACATTCGCTTGCCGTGATTCGTTTGCCTCTAAGCTCATGGACTGTCTGCTGCCCCGCCCTGCGCAGATTCAGGAGAAGTTCTGGCATATATATCAGCATTCTCCCGCAGCGGCGACAAAGTATTATTATAATTTAAGCCAGAACAGCAACTATATCCAGCGTTCTCGTATCAAGCTAGATCAAAAATGGAGTGTAGAAACCCAATACGGGTCTCTGGATATAACCATCAATCTTTCTAAACCGGAAAAGGATCCTAAAGCCATTGCCGCCGCTGGGAAAAAGCTCCCCTCCTCCTATCCCAAATGTCTGCTTTGTCCAGAAAATGAAGGGTATACCGGCAGGAGTTATTATCCTGCACGTGACAACCTCCGTATTATCCCCCTTACACTTAATCAAGAGGAATGGGCATTCCAGTACTCTCCTTATGTTTATTACAATGAGCATTGTATTGTATTCAATCAAAAACATCTTCCTATGAAAATAGACGCATCTACTTTTGAAAAATTATTTGCTTTTGTCCGCATGTTTCCTCATTATTTTCTTGGTTCTAATGCAGAACTGCCCATTATAGGAGGCTCTATCTTAAGCCATGAACATTTCCAGGGCGGAAACTATACATTTGCTATGGCAAAAGCACCTATTACCTTCTCTTTTACAGTACCTGGATATGAAGAAGTACAAGCAGGCATTGTAAAGTGGCCACTTTCCGTTATTCGCCTTTGTAGTATGAAAACAAAAAAGCTTATCGCCCTTGCCACACATATTCTGGAAAAATGGCGCTGTTATTCAGATGAAAAAGTAGGCATTTTCGCTGTAACAGACGGCATCCTACACAATACTATTACTCCTATTGCACGAAAAAATGGAAATTTATATGAACTCGATCTCGTGCTGCGAAATAATATCACAACGGAAAAATATCCGTACGGTGTATTCCACCCTCACACAGATCTCCACCATATTAAGAAGGAAAATATCGGCCTGATTGAAGTTATGGGGCTTGCCGTCCTTCCGGGCCGCCTAAAGACAGAGATGGACTTGCTAAAGGAAGCAATTCTAAACCAAAGTAATATATACAATAATCCGGTTATCGCCAAGCATGCTGCTTGGGCCTGGCAGTTTCTTCCTTTATATCAGAATATTACAGATTCAAATATTACATATATTTTACAGCAAGAAATCGGAAAGGTCTTCTGCCGCGCGCTGGAAGATGCCGGTGTATACAAACACACTCCACAGGGAAAAAAGGCATTTCTCCGTTTTATAGATGCCCTCCACTGATCTGCGGTGCAGGATTACCCCGCACCGTTTCCATTTTCCCCTATATGATTTATCTCTTTGAGATTGATAATCCTGGTGCATACCTTCTTTGCCAACTCTGCATTATGCGTTACCATCAAAAGTCCCAGATGGCGCTCTTTTACCTCTTTTAACATCAGATTCCAAATCTGCGCTTGCGTAATTACATCCAGCATCGTGCTCATTTCATCTGCAAAAAGGAAATGTGTTCCCTGGAACAGAGAACGCGCCACGCAAAACCTCTGTAATTCTCCTCCGGAAAGTTCCCGCGGGTATCGGTTCAGCCAATCCCTTTCTATTCCCAGTGCCTCCATTACTTCTTCCCGAAACATACCGGATTCCTCTAATACCTTTTTCATCTTCCATCTGGGATTAATCGCCTTCTCTGGATGCTGATAAATAAGCTGTACCGGAGAAATCCCCTTTTTCGGCAGAGGCCGCCCATCCAATCGCACACTTCCCTCCTGTGGCTCTAAATATCCCGATAAAATCCGTATCAACGTACTTTTCCCATAGCCACTGGGGCCCACCAGGCCTACTCGCTCTCCCTCCTCTATGGATATACTTACATCTTTTAGAATCCAAGGCATTTTTTCATGGTAGCGAAAGCTTATATTTTTTCCTTCAATCTGCATGAATACACCTCACATATCCTCCCCGCACCTCTGTCATAGGTATTTCGTTCTCACATTCTTTTGTCTTAAGAGGACACCTGGGAGAGAACAGACAGCCCTTAGGCAAATATTTTGCATAAGGCTGAAAGCCAGGAATAGGCTTAAAGCCATTTTGCGGTAAAGCCTCCCAAAGCGCCTTAGAATATGGGTGTCTAAGGGCTTCTTTTCCTTTTAAAAAATCTGCTGCTTTCGCTGTTTCCACTGTTGTTCCGGCATAAAATACAGAGATCCTGTCTGCAATGTGAAATGCCAAATCAATGTCATGGGTAATTAAAACCACCGCTTTCCCTGCGTCTGCCAATTCCCTGAAAATCTGCAATGCTTCCAATGCCATTTCTAAATCCAGCCCAGGGGTAGGCTCATCCGCAATAATCAGCTGCGCCCCGCTTAGCACCGCGGTTGCAACCAGAACCCTCCTCGCCATTCCTCCGGAAAGCTGAAAAGGATATAGTCTCTCTGTTTCTTCCTTTAAATGAAGTCTTTTAAAAATTTCCTTCTGTGCTTTTATTATCTGCCGGTTCGGTTTTGTTCCCCGCACCTGCGCCCCTATCGTCATCAGTGGATCTAAATAGGACACTGACTGGGGAACCAACGCCATCTCTGTCCCGCGTAGCGCTTCTTTGTCTTTCTGGGACAACACTTTTCCTTTATAGAAAACCTCTCCCGTCATAACCGCATTTTCCGGCAACAGTCCCATAACCGCGTGAGCAAACAGACTTTTCCCGCTTCCACTGGATCCTGCAATGGCAACGATTTCCCCTGGCCGCACATCCAGCGTCAAGTTAGAAATGACCTTTAAATCATATTGCTCCAGCCCGCCATCATACATATGGAAAGATACTGACAAATCTTTTACCGATAAAATGGCTTCTTTCATTTTCTGTATCCTCCTTTTACTCATGTGCACTGTATGGATCCATAATCTTCTTTAGATTTTCTCCCAGCCTGTCAAACAGCAATACAATGATTACCAGCATAAGCCCGGGGAAAAAGGCAAGCCACCACATTCCTGCAGACAGATACTGCATAGATTCAGACAAAATAATTCCGATAGCCGGCTGTTCCGGCGGAAGTCCAAAGCCCAGGAACGTTAAACTTGATTCATGCATAATCGCATGAGGAAACATAAGAATCAATCCGATCAAGAACTGTGGAACCATATGCGGTAAAATATGATGCACTGTAATCCACCTGCTGGAATGTCCCAGCTTTCTGGATACCTCAATATACTGTTGGGATCGGATTTGCAGCACCTCACTCCGGATAATACGCGCAAGTCCTGTCCAATGTGTAATGGCAACACCGATTAGTACCCCCTTTAATCCTTTTCCACAGGCAAAGGAAATTAAAATCAACAGCACAGTATGTGGAATCCCCATCACCAAATCAATCATCCAATTCACAAAATGGTCCAGCCAGGACACTCCTGACGCCGCTGCACCCCCTACAATAAGGGCAATTACAGCGCTGACTGTAGAAGCTACTGTTCCAACGATCATACTTACGGAAAGCCCCTTTATCGTTCGCGCCAACATATCTCTCCCTAACATATCCGTCCCAAAGGGGTGTTCCCAGGAGGGTTTCAAGCCTTTTTGCGAAAAATCTGCCGCAATGAAATCATCACTGATGAAAAGTCCCGCGAGATACACCGCCGCTAATACAGCAAAAATAGCCCCGACAAACACAATCATTTTCGTTCTCCGGTTGAGATTCATTTTATGTATCCCTCCCTTATCTGCGGATCTACAATACCATAAATTATATTTGCAAGCATATTTCCTACAAAAACAAACAACGTACTAAATAGCGTAATTCCTAAAAGCAAAGGCACATCCAAATACATTCCTGCCGCTGAAACCGCTGCTCCTAATCCTGGATATGAAAATATATTTTCTGCTAACACTGACCCGCCAAACAATTCGCTAAAGGAGCCAAACTGCATCGTTACTGCGGGAAGCAGAATATTGCGCAGTCCATGTCGTTTTAACACACTCCACCTCGACTCTCCTCTTGCTTTCGCAAACAATACATAGTCGCTCTCTAACACATCCACCAGCTTTTCTCTCGTATGGAGCGCCACATTCGCAAAGGATAGAAAGCTCAGTGTTAAAGCTGGCAGCACGAGATGATGTATTCTCTGTAAAATAGTTACCTCGTCTGCCGGAACCCCTTTTGGTACACTCATCCCAAATGGAAACCACCCCAGCATGACGGAAAATACCATAAGGAACACTATCCCAATCCAAAACGTGGGAATAGAACACATCACGAAACATATCTTCTTCAGAATCTTGTCCATCCATCTTCCGTTAAACAGACCCATAACACAACCTATGGCAAACCCTAATACACCAGAAAATATCCATGCTGTCATCATAAGCGCTAACGACGCTCCAAATTTTTCCACAATAATATCCAGTACCGGACGTCTGTATAAAAGAGACACCCCAAAGTCTCCATGCAGCACGGAACCTGCCCAGGCAAAAAAACGTTCCACAGGCGGATCGTTTAATCCCCAGTATTCTGCAATCTTCGCCCTCTGCTCCACACTGACATTCGGCACAGCCCCTACATATTGCTGTACCGGATCTACCGGCGACAGGCTGACGAGTACAAAGCTAATCACACTGACTGCGATCAGCAAAGTTATCATACGGAACAAATATTTTCCTGTGCATTTCAGATAGTATTTCTTTTTCATAAAAGTTTCTCTCTATGCCTCCCAAGTCCACTCCGCAAGGTTTGCAATCAGCGGCCACGCCTGCCCATGTGCATGGATTCTCTGTTTTCCAATATCCAAACCGTCTTTGACAAAATACAAATGTGTCATATTTACATAGAATGCCCAGGGAGCTTCACCTTTCATAGATGTCCCCGTCTCTCCGTCCCACTGTGCTTTCTGCCACCATTCATAAGAATCCTCAATGGAAATGGAATTCATTGCTGCATCCAGATATGCGTCGGTCTTTTCACTCGTATAAAATTCTGGATTATAAAAATCCGTCTTTCCTGCATTGCTGCTGTGATACAGCATATAAGAAGTCATGGGACTGTCAGAACCCCATCCCATAATCATAGGTTCGGAAAACATTCTTTTCACCGTATCATCCGCACTCACACCCTCTACAGTAATATCAAACCCCATATTCTCTTTCGCCTGATTTGCCACAGACATAGCGACTGCTTGCCGCATAGAATCTCCTGCGAAATACATCAGATGAAACGCAAGCTCCTCACCATTCTTTTCACGGATCCCGTCTCCATCTGTATCTATCCAACCGGATTCTTCCAGAAGTGCGACGGCATAGTCAATATCTGTCTCAATCACACACGCTTCATTCCACCAAGGCATACCGTCACATTCCGAATAAGCCGGAGCCGCATATCCATTCAACGCTTCTGTAATAATCTTCTCCCGATCAATCCCATAACTTAGGGCCTTTCTCACATTTACATCACAGGTAATATTATTTCCTATTTTATACCCATCCTCTGTTACCTTTCCTGTATCTGGTACAGTGGGAAGCGTAATTCCTCGGTTATCTACGGACTCTACCTCCTCTACATGCATGCCTTCGATCTCTGTTGTTGCAAGAGTCGCAGAAGTCAGCGCAATGTCAACCTCTCCAGCCTGTGCTGCCACAAGCCTTACATCCTCTTCCTCCTGGATCAGAACGATCGCCCGTTCTATTTGCGGCTGTTCTCCATAATACTCCTCGTTTGCTTCCAAAATAAACTGCTGGCCTTTATCCCACTGCACCAGTTTATAAGGGCCGGAGCCAACCACCTGATCTGCTTCCAGACCAAACTGGTCGCTGTATACACTTTCCGGCACAATTCCTAATTGAGCGATTGTATAGATAAAGGTTACACAAGGCTTGGAAAGTTTAAATTCCACTGTAGTATCATCCACCGCCGTACAGCTTTCCAGCATCGTTAAATCCATATACGTCGCCTTTTCCTTTGTCGTATTAAAAGTAAACGCAACATCCGACGCCTTTAATGGCTCCCCGTTTGTAAACTTTACATCATCACGAATTTTAAAAGTCCAGACAAGCGCATCCTCGCTTACTGTATACGCGACAGCCAAATCATTTTCCAGTTGATTCTCTCCATTTACCTTCACCAAATTTGAATACAGCGGTGAACCTGTATAGCCGAAGCCCGTACAAGGATCAAAAGAGTCTCCTTCACTGGTAAATCCAATCGTCACTTCTGAGGCCGCCTCGTTCCCTGCGCTTTTTCCTGCTTCTTCCTTCTGTGCCAAAGAAGTGCCGGAATCACTGGAACCACTGCATCCGGTAATCGTAAGCGCCGCCGCGCAAAGCAAAACAAGTGCTGCTTTCCTTCTATTTTTCATACTATCCTCCTGATAAGACACGCTTGTTTTCATTTTCACAATAAGTATACCGGATAAAATGATTGCCTGTAAGCCCGCCAGGGGGATAATCTTTCGCCCTTACTTCTCCATTCTCAAAAAGAGGCTGAATATGTTCCCTGTTTCCTTTTTGCTCTCTACTTTCAGATAGCCTCCCTGTCCCGTAATAATTTCACGCGCCAGATATAGCCCAAGTCCCACTCCATCTTTTATAAGTGCTGCGTTTTTTCCGCGGTAAAATCGCTGGAATATTTTCGTATAATCCTCTTTGGGTATGACTGTTCCATAGTTTGTCACATCAATTCTGGCGAATAAATCATATGCTTCCATATGAATCTGAACGGGCATATTTTTCTGTCCGTACTTCACCGCATTATCCAAAATATTAAAAAGTGCTTCTTCCGTCCATCTTCTGTCATATACCGCCTCTATATCCTGTGCTCCGGATAAGCAGATTTCATTTCCCTGCATTTTTGCCTTCAAAGATATTTGGTCGACAGCCGAAAGCACCATATTAAGGATTGGCTGCTTCTTTGGTTCCAGCTTTCTGATATCTGATTCCAGTCTGACTGTCTTTGTAAACCCTTCTGCAAACCACCCCAGCTTTTCTACCTGCGAATCAATCACCCTGCATATCTGGGTCTTTTCTTTATCAGAAAGAGTATCCTGAGTAAGAAAGCTGCAGTACATCTGAATATTTGTAAGAGGAGTATTTACCTGATGGACAAGATCTGCCACCAATTCGCTTATCTCTTCATGCGCTTTTCTCTCCCTGTCTTTCGCACTGTTTAAAATATAATACAGTTTTTCAATCTGTGTCTGGAACTTTCCAAGAAGGGATTCCTCTGTTGCCGAAAATTCCTTCACAGGTGTTCCGTCTATCATACTTTGGATACAGTTGTCGACTTTTCCCAAAACTTGATTTATATTCCTGGAGATTCTCCAATAAGCGCCGGCAAAAATAACCAAATTCCACACTCCGTATAACGCTATCAAAACCAACGATACACCTGCTTTAAATCCAATTAATAAAAATACAAGCAGGGATATGCACCATATCCCTGCCGTAATACACATTGTAAGTCTTATTTCTTTACTGCTGCTCTGCATTTTTGTCACTCCATTTATACCCGATTCCGAAAACAGTCAATATCCATTCCGGATTTCTTTTATCGTTCTCAATTTTATCACGAAGCCTGGAAATATTCACGCTCAAAGTATTTTTATCCACAAAATTCCCGTCAATATCCCATATCTTTTCCAGCAATGTCTCCCATGTCAAAACTTGATTGCGATTCTGTATCAAAATTTCTAAAATTTTTGATTCTGTCCGGCTAAGCGAGACTTCCTTATCCTTTTTAAACAAAATCTTTTTCTCAAAATCATAGAGAAGATCTCCCGCACTATATCTGCCATCATTTCTTACAGAGCTTCTTTTCAGTAGCGCCTTCAGTCTCCTGGTCAAAAGAGGAATAGAAAACGGCTTTGTCACATAATCATCTGCACCGGCATCAAATCCTTTTATCATATCTTTTTCTGTATTACGCGCAGTCAAAAATATCACTGGGATTTCTGTTGTTTTCCTTAGTACCTCCAGGTACTCTCTACTGTCTCCATCCGGAAGTGTCACATCCAAAAGAATCGCATCCGCCTTTATTCTGTACATTGACTTTAATTCCTCCAGTCTGCCCGCTGCCTCTGTCATATACCCTTCCTTTTTTAAAGCGTATTTAAGCCCCTGCCGCAAAACAGCGTCGTCCTCTACGATAAGAATCCGGTACATTCCCTTAAACCTCCCCATATTCCAGATTTTCCACAATTTCTTCGTTTCTGCAAGCATTGCCGTCTTTTACAGACATCTATTCCGCCTCTCGCAGTCGTTCCACCACAGTCTTCTTATTTAATACTCTTGTCAATATACATGCTACCGCAATACTCAATATGACTCCTGCTGCCGCCACCATACATAGCGCCGCAGTATACAATTCCGGAACAAATCCTGTAGACAAAGGATACTGAGATACTGCCTTCGTCACAATCAAGCCCGCCGGCACGATCAAAATCATACTCATTAATATCATTTTGATTCCCTCCAGGAAAATATTCGTAATCATCTGGTATTTTGTCATACCAATAGACTGAAGGGCCGCAAATTCAAGCTTCCGCGACAATACATTTGTAACCAGCGTATTTACAATATTTGCCATACCTATAAATCCAATAACAATCCCCACAAATATCCCGATACACACCTTCTGATTCTTCTGTACCTCTTCACTTAAGCGTGTTTCATATTTCGAGCTGACTCTAATTTGAGAATTCAGGCTTTGCGCCGTTATATCTTCCAGTGCCTCTTGATATTTACTTTCCTCCTTGCCTGATGTATTTATCAGCACACTGCTCACCATTTTTTCGGCCTGTTCACCATAAATATCCAGAAAGCTCGTATCCGGCAGAATAATCTGGACTCCGGCCCTTATCTCTCCCGCATAGTCATCCGGCTTTGTTCCTACAATCGCCAGTACAGTAAATGTCTTGTCTATATAAGTATTTTTCTCATAGTCATAGAAAGAAAGCGTAATCTCTTCTCCCGCCTTTAGTGCATCAAACGCAAAATCCTCTCCCGCAAAATTCGCATAATAGGGCTGATAAATCAAATAATTTCCTTCCGCAAATTTTTCTGTATCCAGATCACCGTCATATACCTGTAAGTGCTTCCCTTCCATTTCTAACGCGGAAACTTCCATCCCCAGAATTCCCGTCTGATAATTGCCCGTCTCTTTTATCTCCTTCTTTTGCTCTTCTCCTCCTGGCAGACCGGTTGAATGAAATTCTCTCTCTGCCACTCTTTTAAAGTCTCCGTCATACTTAATTGCCCCCATAGATTCTTCATAGAACCCATACAATGGTTTCTGTTCCAAATCAACAGCCCGATAAAAAGTATAACTCTCTTCCGCAAAATCTAGATTCTCGATCTTTTTCACCATTTCCATGTCCACTGGCTCATACGGATCGTCCATAAGCTGTCCTGCATGGTACTGATATACTTTAAAATCTGCCTCATTCATCCGTTCTGCCATCCATTCTGTGTCATATCCTACAAGCGCCGTATAAAGAGCGCAGAATAAAATACCGCTTAACGTAAATGAAAGAACTGCAAAAACCGTTTTTTTCTTTCCCGTTGTACGAAATCTTGCTGCTTCAACCGGAGTTACCCTCGCCCCTAATGCTAACGCTTTCCGGCTGCTTAGCCATACTGTAACCATAGAAAACAGAGCTGAAACCAACGCTGCATACACCAGGGAAAGCCCCGCCTCGTAGTATCTGGAAAAACTGTAGTCAGCTCCTTTCAAAAGACGAATTACTAAAAGGTTTAGTCCTGTACCTGCCAGAATACCGGCACAGATTCCCAAAACTCCCAGCCTTCTTACCTGCCAGCCTAACATTGTATGAATCTGTTTTCCTGTCATTCCTATCGTTTTCATACTTCCCATAAAACGAATATCATTTACAACCGAGATATAGAAAATATTGTAAATCAAAATATATCCATATGCAATCAAAAGCAGGATAAGCGCTGCTCCACCCAAAAACAACATCGTATAATCTTGTGTCGTAACAAGGCATGTTCCATTTCCACCCACCGCTTCGTTTAAACCATTCAGCTTCTCACTCACTTCCGAAGACGGGGTCTGCGCTGTCACGCCTTCTAATTTCGTATATATGGTACCCTCATCCCCTAATTCCGGATTATAAATATCAGGAAATTCTTCTACTGTGTAAAGTTCTTCATAGTCTTCAATCGCTTCCAGCGGATTATCATAAAATCCACTGATTGTCACTTCGACAGGCTTTTGTACGCGCTCTCCTCCTTCCTGTACAATCAGGTTCAGCGTCATCTTCTGCCCCGGCGTCATATCTCTTCCTATCTTTTTTGCCAGTGTATCTGACATCAGAATTTCATGCTCATTTTTAGGATACGTTCCATTTATCAGTTCCACATAATGATGCTGATAATATCCATTGCTAACCGCAAGAAACTTTACTGTATTTCCCGCAAATTCTTTATTTTTAGGAGTCCCTTTCATACACAGCCTTGCAATGTCCGCCCATTCTACCTCTGGTTGTTTTTCTATTTTCTCAAGCACTCCCCTGTTTCCATAAATACCCGCGCCATTGGTTCCCGGAGCCGGATTCATCTGTGCCTCTGTCATCAGAGCTTTTACCGTACTGACACCTGCTCCGCACACGACTGTAATCAGAATCGCTGTGAGGGCAATCGCCAGGCATGCCATAATGTTCCGCAGACGGTGCACTTTCATTGTCCCACGTGCAATTTCTCTTACCATCTCTTTGTTGGAGTTTTCATACATTACTGCTCACCTCCAACAATTCTGCCGTCTTCTATGTGAATGATCCGATCCGCAAGCTGTGCGATCTCCTCATTATGTGTGATCATTATAATTGTCTGATGAAACTCCCTGCTTGTCATTTTCAAAAGTCCCATAACTTCCTGACTTGTTTTGGAGTCCAGATTTCCAGTCGGCTCGTCCGCAAGTATAATCGCCGGCTTTGCAGAAAGCGCCCGCGCAATTGCCACTCGCTGCTGCTGCCCGCCTGAAAGTTGATTAGGATAAGATTTCAATTTCTTTTCAATACCAAGCATAGATGTAATTCTCCGGATATACTTCTCATCCACCTTATTTCCATCCAGCTTCACCGGCATCACGATATTTTTATACGTATTTAAAACGGTCACTAAATTATAATTTTGAAAAATAAAACCTATTTTGCGGCGTCTAAATATCGTCAGCTCATCTGGTTTCATCCCGGAAATATCCTGTCCGTCTATAATAATTTTCCCCTTATCTGGTATATCCAGTCCCCCGATCAAGTTCAATATGGTAGTTTTTCCAGAACCGCTTGTTCCAACAATCGCAACAAACTCGCCTGCTTCCACAGAAAAGCTGATGTGATTCACCGCTTTTACAAGACTCTCTCCCTTTCCGTAAAATTTCACAAGATCTTTTGCCTCTAATATTTTCATCTGATCCTCTCCTTACCTTGTTTTTCAAGTCAGCCTTGATGATTCTATTAAAGCAGACAGTTCTTACAAACTTCTTACAAATTTTAACTTTTTAAGAACAAAGTGGGCAAGCCCACTTCAACTCCCCTGCCCCTCAATCTTGAGGGACTTGTC
>ERZ857801.2595-NODE-2595-length-14722-cov-8.341992_pt1 | contig 14722 bp, 14 predicted proteins | sample MGYA00519762_ERZ857801 | MGnify/ENA primary metagenome ERZ857801 (study PRJEB31778, sample SAMEA3449368) | human gut metagenome | biome: human gut; feature: human-associated habitat; material: faeces | place: United Kingdom | collected 2010/2012 ...
CCACCGGGATGCTTCGTACAAACGGGGTCTTCTTCATCTCAAAAAAGTCTTCGTATCCGAACTCTGTTTGGCAAGTTTGTTTTGAACCCATGGACAAACCCGCCATAGCTCGTCCGTCTGCGTCTGTGCGAATACGGTATTTTCCCCTACAAAAGGCATTGCATCTTCTATCAACATCCCTCTATGCCTTTTCAGAGACGACTTCCTGCACAATCTCTAATTTCATTCCGCCCACTTTGTCCGAATCAATAAAGCAGAAACCAAGAGAAAAGCCGGGTTCCATTTCGTACATGGGTACCTTATCGATGATCGTGAACCCCATCTCCTTGCATTCTGCTATTGCCTTTTCAATATCGTCCACCTTAACGCAGATGTGGTGAATCCCGGGTCCATGCGCCTTCAGGTCATCCGCGAAAACACTGCCTTCGGCGGTGGGTTGAATCAATTCAAGCTGCATTGTGTCAAAGGAGGCCATCGCCGCCTTGTAACAGAGCTTATGCGGTTTTCCGTAATATTCTGCCTCCTCCCGCAACTCTCCAAAATACTGCCAGGAATCCACCCCAAACTTCTGAGTATAGAATTCCATCGCACGATCAATGTCTTCTACCAGCACCCCGATGTGGGAAGGATTTAATTGAATCATTATTATCACCATACCGGCCGCTTAGCTCTTGATCCAAGCAGTCGCCTTTCTTTATTTTCTCAGAACTTTATTTAAGGCAACACCGCACAGAAAAAGGCACCGGATGCTGCCAAATATGATATAATGAGTTTATGGATAAACAGATGACAATTTCTGCATTCAGCGATGAACTGGCACAGGTGCGGACAAAGAAAAAAGAATTTCTTGATCAGATAGAACGGATCGTCCCGTGGAAGGAATGGCTTGCCATGATTCAGCCGTGCTATTACAAAGGAGAGCGCGGCAACAAACCCTATCCGCTGGAGACCATGCTGCGGCTGTATCTGCTGCAAAATCTCTATGACCTGAGTGATGAGGCTACGGTGGCAGAGGCAATCGACAGCCGCGCATTTTCGGAGTTCTGCGGCGTTGATTCCAGCAACCAGGTGCCGGATGGAGATACCCTCGGCCGCTTTCGGAATCTGCTGATACGCAATGGACTGCAGGAGAAGCTTTTTCGCCAGGTAGTGGAGCTTTTGCAGCAAAGAGGACTTATCCTCAAAAAAGGGACCATTTTGGACTCCACGATCATTGCAGCGCCATCCTCCACAAAAAATCGTGAAAAGCAGCGAGATCCGGACGCCTGTCAAGTCAAGAAGGGCAACACCTGGCACTTTGGATATAAGGCGCATATCGGCGTGGACAAGGACAGTGGACTGGTTCATACAGTGGAAGCCACGCCGGCAAATGTCCACGACGTTGCGGAAGTGCCGAAATTGTTGACGGGAGAGGAAGAAGCAGTCTATGGAGACAGCGGTTATCTCGGCGCAGGCAAGCGCGAAGATGCCGTAGTCCGAAACAAAGCTGGCCGGAAAATCAAGTACAAGATCAATCGTCGTCCTTCTCAGATGAAAAAGCTGAGCAAAAGCGGGCAGTATGCAGCAAAGAAAACGGAACACGCAAAATCTTCCGTCCGGGCAAAAGTGGAGCATGTTTTCGGTGTCGTCAAGAAGCAGCTGCGCTTCCGAAAAACACGATACCGAGGGCTTGAAAAGCAGCAAGCCAAATTCAATATCATGTTTGCACTGGCAAATCTGATTCTGGCTGACAGACCCTGTCTGGCAGCTTGAGTCAGTGCGCGCCTTTGCTAGCAAAACCGCCGAAGCTATCTATGGAATATGCTTGTAGACCTCTAATAAACAGTAACTTTGCCATTAATGCGGTGTTGCCCTAAAAAACGTGCAAGGACATCTTCTTTAATGAATTTGGAGCTTCAGCGCTATTACGCCAATTCGACTTGATATAGTTCTTGCTATCGAACTTTTTGGGCGACCAAGCAATCACACATAAGACTGGATAACCCCCAATAAAACACCGTTTGACGGACTGGGGGTCAAGGGGCCGTGAGTTCAAGTCTCGCCACTCGGACCATACTGAGTACCCATAAGGGACCTGAGTCCCAAATGGGTACTCTTTCATTTTGTCGGAGCTATGCGCTCTGGCTTTTTTCTTTTCTGCCGAAACTTGCGGCAAAACACTGTTTCTCGGCCTTGCTCATCTGCGGCAGTTCCGGTTATGGCAACGCTTCTTGAACAAACCTGTTGTCTGGTTTTGCAAAAACAGTGGACATAATCAATAACTTACCTCCCTCTATCTCCATAACATATACAAACTTACCATAAACCTGTTTACATTATTTCTCCGAAGTGCTATTGTGTAGGTACAACATCGTACGTCTTATGGGAGAAGAAAACATGGACTCTTACACTCCGCACGCCACCCCAAGCCATACCGCACCAAAAAGGCAAAACTTGAATGATTATATCGTGGAAAAGATTCGGGAGAAAATTCTGACGCACCAATACACTCCCGGCATGAAACTCCCCAACGAATATGCGCTCGCGGAGGAATATGGCGTTTGTCGCTACACCGTTCGAGAGGCAATTAAAAAGCTGTTGGCGACCGGGCTTCTTACTGTTGTGCGCGGCAGAGGCACGTATGTAAATGAGATGATTCCTTCCGCATACTTTAAGCCAATCATCGAGAAACTGATTTTGGCAGATCAGGATGTGGCGGAAATCTTTGAGGCACGAATAGCGATCGAACAGAAAACAGCTGGTTTGGCCGCTCAAAATGCAGAAGGTTCTGAAATTGAAACGATGAAACACATGCTCGACAACATGGAAGAAGCTCTGGCCTTGAATGATTACACTTTGTTCAATGAACTGGATATCAAACTGCACATTCAAATCGCAAGCGCCAGCAGAAACCGCATCCTGATTGAAATCCAGCATATTCTCAATGACCTGGTTCGCTACACCATTGAAAAAGCCTCCATCAATAAAGCGAAGCATGAAGTTTCATACAAAGGCCATCAACTGATTGTGGAGGCTATTGAGAGCAGGGATGTTGAGAAAGCAACAAAAGCAATGAGCGATCACCTGTCCTTCTGCCGCGGATTGTTCTAACAAGCAAATTCAAGTCGTTCAGAGAGTTGATAAGTCTTTAATCCGATAAGACGTTGGACGTGTTGTGTTGTTCGTTTACCAATGGAAACATTCGCCGCAACCGGCGGTGGATATTGATGGGCACAAGCAATGAATGGAGGAAGACGATGAAAAAAAGGGTTTTTAGTTTAATTCTGGCAATCATCATGTTGGGGGCCTTTCTGGCAGGCTGCGGCGCCGACCCCACCCCTTCCGACCCCGCTCCAGCGAACGACGCACCGGCTTCGTCTGCCGCGTCGGCTGACACTCCTTCGTCTGGCGACGTCACACAGCTTCGTTTTTTGCTGGATGTCTCCGAGGATTCCGAGCAGGGAAAAGAATTTGCAGTTCTGCTGCAGCAGTTCCATGACGAGAATCCGGACATCAAGGTCAACCTGGAAATCGCCACTACCGACGATATGAAAACAAAAATCCGAACCGAAGCTGCCGCGGATCAGATGCCGGATCTGTTTTATTACTGGGCGTCGAAATTCAACAGCATGTGGCTTTGGGAATCGGACTTGCTGGTGGAATTCGACACGCTGGTGGACAGTATGTCTAATCTGGACCGTTCCAATTTCAACGAGGACGACCTCGCCACCATGGTCGTGAATGACAAGGTCTACGGCATCCCGTTTGATGGCGGATACATGGGGATGGTCTACAACAAAAAGCTCTACGACCAGTGCGGCTTGAAGCTGCCCACCGAATACGAAACCTATACGCACGACCAATTCCGCGAAGATGGCAAGGTGTTCATCGAAAACGGCATCATCCCGCTCGCGGTGACGGCACAGGGCGGAAACCCCATCCACAACCATTTCAGTGATCTCTACATGCAGCTTCCCGGAGGCGCCGCCGAAACCAAGGGGCTGACAGAAGGCAAAAACCCCGTGACCGACTCCGGCAATTTCGCGAAGGCCATCGGCTATTTGCAGGAAGATATCCGGGACGGCATGTTCCCCGAGGACCTGTTCAGCGGCAACTGGCCCGCCCAGCAGGCGCTCTTTGTGGAGGAGAAGGCCGCCGCCATCTTCACGCTGTCCATGTTCATGTCCCAAATGCCGCCCGAGCTGGCGGAGCACTGCGTGATTGGTCCCTTCCCGCAGTTCCCCGAAGCGGAATACACCCCCAAGCAGTTCGCACACGGCAGCCTGACATACAGCATGAACGTCCCCAAAAAGTCCTGGAACGAAAGTCCCGAAAAACAAGCCGCCATCATACGCTTCCTGGAGTTCTTCTTCAGCGGTGACAACCTGAGCTTGCTGGCAAAGTACAATGAGGTCATCGTGAATCGGGACGACATCGTTCGTGACCGCGCGCCGCTTTGCCAGGAGTTGATTGATTTTGTGCAGGGCAAGGACAAGCCCGTCATGTTCAGCAATGCCATCTACGACTCCACCCTGTTCAACGAGTTCAAGTTCCTGATGGAAGAAGCTTGTGCGCTGACTCTGACGCCTGAGGAGTTTGAGGAGCAAAACCGGGAATTATTTGCACAGTATCTGGATTAATCACGCAATCGGCAGGCGCGGATGTGTCCCGCTTCATCCGCGCCTGCAACATGCTTTTTTCACATACTTCGCAGCACTGAACGGAGGCCTTATCATGAAAGAGACAAAAAGTGCCGCACGCAGCAGCAGGGCGGATATTATGAGAGGTGGCACACTGTTCAAAGTCGCTTTTTCATTCCCTGCTGTACTGATTTACCTGGTCGCGATGATTATACCCATCTTTCTGTCCATCTACTACAGCTTGCACAAATGGGGTGGCATCGGCGCCATGCAATGGGCTGGAATAAAGAACTACACAAAAATGTTCTCCAGCTCGGACTATCAGATGGTTACAGGCAACACCTTCATGCTGGTGCTTCTCTCTTTGCTAATAACCGTTCCGCTTTCGCTCGCGCTGGCATACCTGATATTTCGGACGGCGAGGGGCTTCAAATTTTTCCGGGCCTCCATCTTTGTCCCTGTCATTATTTCCCCCTTTATCATCGGTATCATTTTCGCCATCCTGCTCAACGCCGATTACGGCCCCATCAACCAGTTTCTGAAAATGATCGGGCTTGGCGCCTTGGCGCGGCCTTGGCTTTCGGACACAGGAACGGTGCTGTATGCCGTTATCGCCGCGCAAATCTGGCAAAACCTAGGGTATTTTACCATTATTTTCCTTGCCGGCATGCAGTCTGTTCCAGAGGAGATTTTGGAAAGCGCCCGCATTGACGGGGCAAATTCGTTTTCCGTCTTTCGCCGTATCATGATCCCCCTGATTGCCGACGTGTGGCAGATCGTGATCGTTCTGGTGGTAACCGGTGCGCTGAAAAGCTTCGGGTTCTCCCAGGCTATGACGGCAGGTGGGCCGGGGTCCAGAAGCGCATTTTTTACGGTATACCTTTACCGTAAGGCATTCTTGGAATCGGATTTCGGTACTTCAAGCGCCGCTTCCTTCATGATTCTTTTGTACGCTTTGGTTTTCACCCTGCTATTCAACTGGGTCTGCCGTCGAATCAAAAACATTACGGAGTGAGGAGGCCAGCAAGCATGGAAAAGAATATCCGGGAAAGCGTCTTTCGCAGCCGCTTTTTTTCCGCCCTGAAATATATCGTTCTTGCAATTGCGGCCCTCGTCTCACTGGCGCCGTTGTTCTGGGTCTTTCTGAGCGCGTTCAAAACCAACTCCGAGATCATTGTGAACTCCTTTTCCCTGCCGCGTCAATGGCTGCTGGACAATTATATGCGCGCTTTCTCATCCCCCACCATGCTGCGCGCCTGGTACAACAGCATTGTCAACGTCGTTCTTGTGCTGGGGATCACACTGCTCTTTGGCTCCATGGCCGCCTACGTGTCCTCACGGCTGACCAAGGGCGCCCTGCAGACATTTTTTGCGTTCGGCATTATGATTCCCATGCAGTCCATCTTGGTTCCCACATTCCTGATTCTGAAGGACTTGAACCTCATCTATTCCCGCCCCGGCATGATATTGGCCTACTCCGCCGCATCGATGCCCATCACGGTTTTTGTCCTGCACGGATTTATGAAGGGCATTCCCCGGGAAATGGAGGAGGCCGCAATCATTGACGGCTGTTCGCGCAGCCGGTGCTTTTTCTCCATTATATTTCCCATGTCCAAGCCAGGCCTGGCCACCGTGCTGACCCTGAACCTTCTGACCGTGTGGAACGATTACCTGGTCTCACTGGTAATCGGCGGGAAAAAGGAACTGTACAACCTGACCGTGACCATCAACAGCTTTCGCACCGAATTTACGGCCGATTATGGCATGATCTGCGCCTTCCTGATGTTTGGCATTATCCCGTTGATTATCCTGTTTGTCCTGTTGCAGGAGAACGTCATCAAGGGGATGGCTGCCGGCGCGGTCAAGGGGTGAAAAGGCGATGGTTTTCGTTTGGGGTTCGTGCAATACTAAAAAACGATATGAAGGTGCCTACATTGAAAAAGGTTACGATCATCCATACCAGTTTTATATCTGTTGACACACTCACAGGGCTGTTCTCGGAACTCGCGCCGGAGGTGGAGGTTCATCATATTGTGGATGACAGCATGTTGCCCGAAATAATGGCCGCGGGTGGCGTGACGAGCGGCGTCATCAAGCGGTTTTGCGCTTACGCCGTCCAGGCGGAGGCCGCCGGGGCAGACCTGATATTCAGCCAGTGCTCATCCGCCGGCCTCGCCGCCGACACCGCCGAAAAAATGCTGCGCATCCCCTTGCTGAAGGTTGACCAGGCAATGGCGGAAGAGGCGGTTGCACTGGGGGAAAAGATTGCAGTGGTTGCCACCATCGGAACCACGCTCGAGCCCAGCGTCAAACTGATCGAACAGACCGCACAGAACCTGGGCAAACACATCCAAACGGTGTCGTACCTGCTCACCGACGCATACGAGGCGCTGTTCCTCCGCAATGACCCCCTTGCGCACAACGCAATCATCATTGAAAAAATTCGTGAAATCGAGAAGGATTGCGATGTGATTGTGCTCGCTCAGGGAAGTATGGTCACCCTTCTGGACGAGTTGGACAGTGTGTCGATCCCCCTGCTGACCAGCCCGAAGCTCGGGGTGGTCAGGGCAAAGGAAATGCTCGGACTGTAGAGGAATGTTGAAATTGAAAGATACCTATTTCCATCGCGTGTCGCGGCAAACCCCCACGGGCATGTGGATCAACAACGTTACGGCGGAGGAGGCGCGCCTGGCAATCGAAAGCGGGGCGGTCGGCTGCACCCAGAACCCTTCTTACCCCTGGAAAATGCTGAACCACAGCAAAGGCAGCCAACACGCCCGGGAACTTCTGATGCAGTGCGTCGCACAGCACGAGGATGATGACATGGCACAAACGGCGCTGCAGCGAATGCTGGTGGCGGAAATTGCGCGGGTCTTTCTTCCTCTATACGAGGAGAGCGGCGGGCGGCAAGGGTATGTCAGCATCCAGGGCAAACCCCCTGCGCGAAGACCGGGACGCCATCCTGCGGTTCGCACGCTTCAACCGCGAGGCCGCGCCAAACATCATGGTAAAAATTCCGGTCACGCCGGACGGACTCCTCGCCATCGAGGAACTGGCCGCCGAGCGGGTGCCCATCAACGCCACCGAGGTGATGAGCGTGCGGCAGACGCTCGATGTGTGCGAGGTGTATACCCGCGCTATACGCGGCTTGCATGCCCCGCCCCGCTGTATTTTTCCCATATCGCCGGCATCTTCGATGAATATATCGCAAAGGGTGCCGTACGGGATGGCGTCGATATTCCCAAGGACTACCTGTGGCAGGCGGGTATTGCGGTGGCTAAAAAAATCGACCAGGCCGTTCGGGAAAACAAGGCGCCCGTGGGCTTTATCAGCGGCGGCGCCCGTGGGCTGCACCACTTTACCGAAATGGTTGGCTGCGCGGCGGTTGTTACCATCAACTGGCAGGGTACCGCGGAAGAACTGATCCTTCAGGATCCACCGGTTGTGCAACGGTTTCTACAGCCAACGCCCCACTCGGTTACCGACGCCCTGTGCGATGCCCTGCCGGACTTCCGGAAAGCGTATTTCGCGGACGCGATTGCGCCGGAGGAATATGAAGAATACGGGCCTGTGGCGCTGTTTCGGGAAAGTTTCGAGGATGCTTGGAGGAATGCGCTGTCTTTGATTGCCGACATGCGTGGTGCCACCCGGTAAGGCCAGCACTTTTACACACAAACCCATCATGACGCATTGAAAGGAAAGGTAGCCACTATGGAATATACGAGCACACGCCGAATGCCTGTCGACATTCTTCTGTCGGGGAGTTATGCCGGTGATGACCCTTTCGCCGCAAGCCTGTACGGCGAGTTTGCGCAGGCGGAAGGCGAGACCCTGCGTATCCCGGGGTTCTACAAAGGTGATGGGCAATGGGCCGTGCGTTTTTCTGCCGCCGATGACAGCGAATGGAGCTATCGCGTTATCTCCGATGAAATCACTTTTACTTCCAAGGCCTCAGGCACCGTGCAGGTTCGGGGCGAAACAGAGGGCGCCACCCACGCGCTGGCGGTCAAGGGCACCCGCTTTGTCAACGATGCCGGGCAGCCGGTGCTCTACCTTGGCCATGAGTGCAACTTCCTGTTTTCCATGGTTGGCAGCCCCAATGGCCGCGAGAAGCTGGAAACATTCGTTTGCAACCTGAAGAAGGGCGGCTTTAACCTGGTGCAGGTAAACAGCTTCGCGGTTGACACCTCCTGGAACAAGGGACGAACCACCGAGAACGATTACGGGCCACCCTATATCGAGCTTTGGGACGCGAATAAGCAGGGGCATAAACTCAACGCATCGTTTTTCGATGACTACGACTGGATGGTGGACTACCTCCATAAAAATGGGATATACATCAGCATCTATCTGCGAGTGTACAACAAATACGTGGACTGGCCCGCAAAGCTCTCGCCGGACGAGGACACATACCTGCTTCATTTCGCTGCCCGTTATCAGGCTTATCCCAACGTTATATGGTGTATATCGAAAGAAGCCTACTACGAAACGGACCGCAACTATCTGTACCGGATTATGAGCAAGGTGCGGGATAACGACGCCTATCATCGCCTGTGCACCATACAGGACGGGCTCCAGTACGCGCTGGACGAGCAATACGCGCACACGGTCGACTTCCTGGTTAACCAGCAGCATGGGGAGTGGGCACACGCCACCATGTATTACACGCTGCGCACGCAAAAGCCGGTCATTATGGGTGAGGGCGGCCCGGAATGCGGCCCGTTCGGAATTCTGGACAGCACGGGTTTCCCCTGCTGGACCGCCGAACAGTGCGTTGCGAACGCCTATGAGGCAGTGATGGGCGGCGGGTATTATCAGTACTACCACATATATATGTCCTGGGACATCATCGATTACGACCTGCTACCCGCCGGTTACCGGTATTTCCGGCAAATGCAGGATTTCTTCTCCCAGTTCAGGATGGATCAAATGGCCGTCGTGCCGGAGTTGTGCCCCTTCGGCAGCAGCGCAAAGTGCATGGATGATGGCGAGTGCACCCTGCTGGTGTATTTGGAGCCCAAGGGAACCGAACCCTATCTGGACTATCATTTCGACCACCTTCTGATGCATCCCAATGACAGCGGGAGGCGTTTCCTTTCGTACCGGCGCTTTGGCATCTACACGAACAAAACGACCGATTACACGCCAACCCTGATTGAGAGCGGACATTGCTGCAACTATTTCGATGACGAGAACTCCGCCCATGTTGAAACGATGAAGTCCTCCGTTATCCTGCGGGCAGACCCCAAAGAGCCGGTGATTTACATTATCAACTATGAAAAGACGCCGTGCCCCGGCATGCCAAATGCCGCGAAAGGAAACTGATCCGTGCTGTACGTAACACTTGGCCATACCGACATCACCATATCGCGCCTCGCCCTCGGCTGCTGGAGTTTTGCCGGAGGCCGCTATTGGGGTGAGCAGGACCGGAAAGCATCAATCGATACCGTGCATGCCGCACTGGACCGCGGAATCAATTTCTTCGACACTGCGGAGGGCTACGGTGGCGGCCGTTCCGAAGAGGTTCTGGGAGATTCGCTGGCAGGCAGGCGAAGCAGCGCTGTGATTGCGACAAAAATTGTCGATCAAAGCCTTGACCAAAACCGGGTGGCGGCTGCATGCGAAGAGAGCCTGCGCCGCCTGAAAACAGACTACATCGACCTGTACTACATCCACTGGCCCAATCCAGCGTACCCGCTGGCCGGCACGCTGGAAGCGATGGCCCGCTTGAAAGAGCAGGGAAAGGTGCGGAGCATCGGTATCTGCAATTTCGGCATGCACTACCTGGAAGAACTTCGTGCATCCGGCCTTGCCCATCTGGTGGAAGTGCACCAGCTGCCGTACAACCTGCTGTGGCGCAGCATCGAGTTCGGCATCATGCAAAAGAGCGGTGCACTCGGGATTCCTGCCGTCTGCTACAGCCCGCTTGCCCAGGGGCTGCTGTCCGGCCGGTACCGGCAACCGGGCGATGTTCCGGCGCACATGCGGCACACCCGCTTTTACGCCGACGAGTCCGGCGCGGATCACGGCGAGCCCGGCTGCGAAGCCGAGGTTTTCTCCGCGCTCACGCAGATTGCCGCCGTGTGCGATGGGTTGGGGCACGGCATGGCAGAAGTCGCCATCGCATGGCTCCTGTGTCGGCGGAACGTCTCCAACGTCCTGGTGGGTGCGCGGACACCGGAGGAGTTGGACGCCAACCTGCGGGGGGCGGAAACCACACTCCCCGCCGCCGCGGTGGCGGAACTGGATCGGATCACGGATAATCTCAAAGCCCGAATCGGCCCCAATGCTGATATGTGGAACAACGAGAGCGCTTCACGCTTTCGGTAGCGGGAACAGTGGCCCATACCCGCACCTGCCCACCCTTTCCCACACAGTATCCGCCGATTAAAAATCTGTACTGTAAAAAGCCACCGGTCAAGTGAACTGTTCCAGAAGAAAAAGACAGAAATAAAACCACCATTGATAGGATAGAGATTGATAGGATAGAGAAGGATTAGACAAACAGGCGACGTTTTTCGATAGGAGAGAGCTTGGAGTTAAGCTGAATGCGTTCATGGTTGTAAAAAGCGATATAACTATCAATGAGCGTTTGTACTTCGCGGATGGTCTCCGTCTTGAAAAGACGAATGCATTCGGATTTGAGAATGGAAAAGAAATTTTCTGCCATAGCATTGTCGTATGGGTTCGCCCGTCTTGACATAGACGGAGTAATGCCGTATTGTGTAGTTAGGGCAAAATAGCTTTGAGAAGCATATTGAAAGCCTTGGTCACTGTGGAGTAGCAGCTCTGCAGTGACCTCTTCTTTTTCTATTGCCGTGCGGATCGTATCCAGCACCAGTTTGATACTTTGGCGGGTGCTGGTTTTGTAGGCGACGATGCTTAAGTCAAACAAATCGCGGATGACGGAAAGGTAAAGAGTTCCCTGCTTGGTTGGAATATAACTGATATCGGTTACCCATTTTTGATTGGGTCTGTCAGCATAGAAATTGCGATTCAACAGATTCACATAAGTTCGTGTTTCCCCGTCGCAATGAACGAATCTCTTGCGGCGGATTTTGGCCAGCAATCCATATTTGTGCATGACCCGCCAAATGGTCTTGTAGTTGTAATGCTTACCGTACTGACGCTCAATCCAAAGCTGAACCCGACGACAGCCGTACGTACACATATACTTTCCACTGCCACGACATGCTTGAATCTGTTCCACCAAAAGAGATTCCCGATTCAACTGTTTGCTTCGCTTTCGGAAGCTGTAATATCCGCTGCGTGATATATCAAAGAAACGGCACATAGAAATGACCGGATACTTGGATGCATATCTTTGTATGATTCCATATTTGACTTGAGTCCTCACCTCCTTTCGGCTGCTTTGAGAAAATCCCGCAGCAGTTCGTTCTCCATTCGAAGCTGTTTCACTTCTTTTTCTAACGATGACAGTGTAGTTGGTATTTGCTTTGCTGGCCTCCCACGTCGTTTTGGAACACGTTCCTGCTCTTCTTGAGCTTTGCGCCTTGGCCTTCGCAGACATTCTTTGACCTGTTCTTTTGTAAATCCAAATTTTTCTCCGATTTCCCGGCAACTGTGTCCTTCCTGATGCATCTGTTCCATTTCTTCATAGTACTGTTTGATATGGGTATAACTTCTTGACATTTACATTTTCACCTCCGTTGTTCTTCTATCCTACTTCGGGGGTGGTTTCTTTGCAATGTCCTTTTTTTGTGGAATAGTTCACATGTAGTTACCAATAATGAGCACACCGGCAGATTTACCACCAACTACAACGGCTATATCCACCCCTGCCAGATTAAAGGTGCCTGGCAGCGCTATCAGCAGAAATCGCTGAACAGAGAAGTGCTGTGTTCCTATGGCTACGGCGACGGCGGCGGCGGCCCCACGAAGCAGATGCTGGAAACCCAGCGCCGTCTGGCCTACGGAATCCCCGGCTGTCCCGCCACCAAGCAATCCACGGCCCTGTCCTTCTTTGAGAAGCTGGAGCAGGATCTGCAGGGAAAGCCCGTACCCATCTGGTCGGGGGAGCTGTATCTGGAATACCACCGGGGCACCTATACCTCGATGGCTCGGAACAAGCGGGACAACCGCCGGGGAGAGTTCGCCCTAGCCAACGCTGAGACGCAGAGCGTGCTGGCAAACCACCTCTGGGGCGAAGTTTACCCAAAGGCGCAGCTGCAGGAGCTTTGGGAGGTGTTACTTCGCAACCAGTTCCATGACATTCTGCCCGGCTCCTCCATTTGGGAAGTCTATGAGGATTCCGCAGCGGAGTACGCCACTCTGCTGGGGACGACCCGGATCTTGGAAAACCGTTTGTTGCAGACTCTGGCCGACAAGGTGGGAGGGCGCATTGTCTGGAATCCCAACGGCCAGACCATGGACGGCTTTGTGACCTTGGACAACGCTGACGGACTGACTCAGGTGCAGAAAACGGCAGATGGGCATTATCTGGCTTGGGCAGAGGCTGTCCCGGCCAAGGGATATGGCCTGCTACCCGATTGTGCGCCCAAGTGCGGAACGGTGCAGATCTCGCCGGAGCGGGTGGAGACACCCTTTGCGGAAATCTGCCTGAACAACCGGGGGCAGATCACCTCCTGGTATGACAAAATGGCACAGCGCCAGTTGCTACAGGCGGGACAATGCGCCAACGTCTTGATGACCTACGAGGACAAGCCCCACAAATATGACAACTGGAACCTGTTTGACTACTACAAAGAAAAATCTTGGCCGGTGGAGCAGCTTCTGTCCGCACAGGTGACGGAGCAAGGCCCCTACCGCTATGCCATGGAGTTGTGCTGGCAGTATCAGGACACGGAGATTGCCGAGACGCTGTACTTCTACGGCAGCACCCCACGGGTGGATATCCGTTTCACCACCGACTGGAAAGAAGATCAGTTGTTGCTGAAAGCGCTGTTCCCCCTGGATCTCAACACCACGGAGGCCACCTTTGATATCCAATATGGCAACGTGAAGCGCTCCACCGCCGTGAACACCTCCTGGGATGCCGCCCGTTTTGAGGTCTGCTGCCACAAGTGGATGGATGTTTCGGAGGGCGGCTATGGTGTCAGCATCCTGAACGATAGCAAGTATGGTGTCAGTGTGGAGGAGAACGTGGTGGGCCTGTCCCTGCTCAAGTGCGGACGCTACCCCAATCCCCTGGCTGACAGGGAGCATCATGAGGCGGTCTACAGTGTATTCCCCCACCAGGGAGACTGGAAAGCTGCAGGGACCGTGCGGGAGGCCTATTTGCTGAACAACCCCATGCGGGTGTTCGACGGACGCAAAGGGCAACGGGAACTGCCCGAAACCTACAACCCTGTCACCCACGAACACCGGAACATCATGATCGAGGCGGTGAAGCAGGCGGAGGATGGCCCGGAGCTGATCGTCCGGCTGTATGAGTTTGAAAACTGCCGGACACAGGCATCGCTGAAGCTGGGGCAGCCTGCAAAGAACATCTGGCTCTGTAACCTGATGGAGGAGCCGGAGCGCCTGCTGGCGCAGAACATCGATACCGTCACGGTGGCGGTGGAGGCATTTGGCATCGTTACTCTGCGTATTGAAATAGCATGATTAATCTGATTAATTCCACATAATCACAAAGGCTTCGGATATGATATCATATTACCATCAAAAAAATGGTGGTGGCAGCGATGAAGCAGGAAACATTTACAGACATCGAATACAGCTTCCGCAAAAAAACAAGCGTGGAGAATTTCTGAAAATCATGGACGAAATTATTCCTTGGGACGAATGGGTGAGGATTATTGAGCCCTACTATCCTAAGGGCAGGCGCGGTCGTCCGCTCATGGGAATAGGGAATATGCTGTGGATGTATCTGTTTCAAATTGGGTTCAATCTGTCTGACCCGGCAACAGAAGATGCCATTTATGATAGCTATGCTATGCGGGATTTTACCGAATTGACTTCTTGGCAGTGACCGTTTCCGATGAAACGACTCTATGCAAGTTCCGCCATCTGCTGGAAGCAAATGGGCTGAACAAGCTGTTTTTGACGCAATCCACTAGTAGTTTGTCAAGTTAGTAAATAGAAGTAGCGTAAAGAAGAAAGAAATGGTAAACTATCGTCGG
>ERZ857801.2597-NODE-2597-length-14720-cov-2.588476_pt1 | contig 14720 bp, 8 predicted proteins | sample MGYA00519762_ERZ857801 | MGnify/ENA primary metagenome ERZ857801 (study PRJEB31778, sample SAMEA3449368) | human gut metagenome | biome: human gut; feature: human-associated habitat; material: faeces | place: United Kingdom | collected 2010/2012 ...
CTGCGCCAGCCGAGCCCGCCCCGGACGGGGCGGAGGATGCCACCGGGGCGGAAGCGGCTGCACCCTCCCCGGCGGCTCTGCTGCGCCTGAACGCGGAGGAGACCCCCGATGTAGAGGAGACCCCCGATGTAGAGGAGACCCCCGGTGTGGAGGAGACCCCCGGTGTGGAGGAGACCCCCGCTCCCGTGGAGAATAATGGCCTCCAGACGATAAACCTGGAGGAACTGACCCGGGACTGGGACGAGACGGCCAATCCCATGACGGTGGCCCTGGCCGAGGGCATGGAGAGCGTGACCTTTACCGCTCACTTCAAGCTGGCGGAGGTCACCCTGGGCGAGGGCGCGTATCTGAAGGGAAGCGGATCTTCGGGGATCACTGTCAATCCGTCCTTCGCAGAGAAGGAGGGGGACACGCTTCCGGCGGGCAGCCGGGCCCAGCTCTACCTCCCTCTCAGCGTACCATCCAAGATCCCGGACGGACAGCTCACCGTCACGCTCTACGGGGGCAGCTTGGCAGAGGGAGCGCCTCTCAGCAGCAACGTCATTACACAGGACTGGGAGGCCGGCAAAACCTATTGCATCTGGCTCCCCATCGACCCGCTGCCCTACACAGACAAGCTGACGGTGACGGCGTTGATCCGAACCACTGTGGGCAACACGGAGACGGTGGAGAAGACCTACGAGATCTCGACAGAGGCCAACGAGGCCAACAGCGCGTTCACCTATGTGACCAGCCCCAACGTACCCGCCGGCACCGAAGGCTCCACCACAGAGGCGGGGCCCGACATCCGCGGGGTGTCCGGCTGGACCGATCCGGAGACCGGAGAGGCCGAACTGTACTTCTACGGTAAGGACGGCGTCTACACCTGGGCGGACAGCGGGGACCGGGATCTGATGAGCATCAGCGACGGCCTGCCCGCCGCGGAAGGAGACGCGGCTGGCGTCCTCGCCGTGGGGCCGGATGGACAAGGCGGCCTGCTGGCCGCTGTCAGCGAGGTGGGGAAGGAGATCGATAAGGTCACCTCGCCGGGCTATGTCTCCGCCCCCGAGGGCACGCAGGTTAGAGGCGGCCATTTCCTCTACCGCTACAACGGGACGTCCTGGAGCCAGGTGGAGGACTCCTGCTTCTCCGATTATCAGAAAAACTCTTCTGGCCCCGATTATAGCATACCCAGACTCTACAACGAAGCGTTGGTCATCCTCTCGGACGGCACCGTCTGGCAGTACCGGGGTCACTGGGACGGGATGCAGTGGATTGAGAATGATGTGGAGTTCAACTCCTTCTACCGGGTGAGCGACACGGAGATCTACGCCGGGGCGGCCGACGGCCTGTACCAATACAATGGTACAACCTGGAACAAGGTAGAAACCGCAAACATCTCCGGCTCGCTCGAGGTGGCCAGCGGCAACGCCGACGGCGACCTGCTCCTCATGGCAGGGAAAAATAATTATGACCCGTACCTGTGGGATGGCAGCTCCGCAACGAAGCTGTCGCTGGAAGGGCTGCACCTTAATAATGCAAATAGTGCCCAGAGCAGATTCTTCGGGCTGGACCAGGACGGGATCCCCTATGCGCTTGTCAACGGTTCGGGCGAAGGACGGAACTATCTCGCGGTCAACGGTTATGACGGCAGCTACGTCTACAAGTGGGATGGGAAGAAGTGGGTCTATCAGGTTATGGCCGACTTCAACGACCCCAATGAGGATCCCAACGACCTGAGCAAGAAAATCCGCCCTGACGGTGTGACCGCCTTAAGCGGCGTCATAGACGGCGTCAGCGCCATGTACGGCGAAGACGGCGCGGGCGCGATCTACCTCTCGGTGGATGACGCAACCATTACCTTTGACGCCCAGGGCGGCACGTTTAAAGATGACTCGCTGAAAACCATGACCGCCCCCATCCTCAGCGAGGTGGATTCGTCCAAGGTGCCCAGTGTTGCCAAGAGCGGCAATGCCTTCGACGGCTGGTACTATGATGCGGCCTGTACCGAGGGCAAGAAGTGGGATGCCAATACCGCCCGGATGCCGGGGAAAGGCATCATGCTCTACGCCAAGTGGACGGAGCGCACCGGCCCCGTGGCCCCCGACGACCCGGAGATGCAGTATCACCGGGAATCTGCCCTGGACAACCTGGAAAAAGCATTTAACAAGTATAAGAAAAGCGACTACAGCGAAGCAAACTGGAAAAAGCTGGTGGCCGCATATGAGCAGGGAATTGCGGATATCAACGCCGCTCTGCCCGCCGAGGACTTCATCGAAAATAACATCATCGCGGCCCTGAACAAGGCGCTGGCCGCTATGCAGGCCATCCCTGCTGACCACGCCGGACGGATCAAGGTGGCGGTGTCTATGGACGCAAACACCTTGAGTCTGGGCTATCTGATTAAGCCGACCCTGGTCACTGTGGATGACCGTACCCCCGCCAGCGTGGTCATTACCGACCTGCTCAGCGAGAACGGCTACGACTGGGAGAACACCGGAAGCATTACCAACAGCTTCTACCTGGCCGGTGTGAAGCCTGTGAACCAGACCAAAGCCAAAATCCCACAGTACATCTTGGACCATGCCGGCTCCGTCAACATGGGTGACAGCAGCGATAAGACATTGAGCGAGTTTGATTACCACAACATGTCCGGCTGGATGTACAGCGTGGACAACGACTTCCCCGGCGTGGGCGCTTCGAACTGGCAGATGTCGGACGGCGAGGTCATGCGCTGGCAGTTCACCGTCTGGGGATATGGCGCAGACTTGAACGCAGACAATACCGCCTGGGGCAGTTCCAGTATCGTGAACGTGGGTGACAAGGGCTCCCTTACCTGGGCCGTGGCCGAGCTGCGGAGCGAGTACGACGACGAGGTTCTGGAGGCCAACGAGGTCTATATGGACGCCATGGAGGTTCTGACGGACCCTGAGGCCAGCCAAAGTAAAATTAACAGCGCGAAAACCGCGCTGGCCAAGGAGGACTTTGACAAGCAGCCTGAAAAGCCGGACGTTCCAACCGTGGATGTGAAGCCGGGGGCCAATGTGGATAAGGACGGCAACGCCAAGGTGGAGCTTACCGAAAAAGAGATCGAAACGATGATCAAGAATGCAGTGGAAGGCGAGGCGGAGATCATTGCCATCTCTCCCGAGATGGACAGTGAGGCCACCAGCCTGGAGGTCACATTCCCCAAGGGCGCCGTGGATGCTATTTTGGAAGAGACAAAGGCGAGTGTATCCATACAGAGCGATCTGGGCCGGGTGCTTCTGTCCCGGGATGTCCTGACCTCCATTTCCGAAACGACGGAGGGTGGCGCGGTCACCGTGACGGTGGCCGCCGGTAAAGCTGAGAACGCCGGTGGGCTGCTGAAGGGACAGAAGGATGTGACCGAGGAGGCCCTGAAGGACTGCTCTGTGACCGAGGTGACCATCCGCTCCGGCAAGGAGAAGGTAACCGCTTTCGGCGGCAAGTCCATCACCCTCTATCTGCCGGTGGAGAACAAGGCGTTTGAGGTGGGCAAGAGCTATGTCGTCTATCAGATCAGCGACGACGGTTCTGTGGAACAATTGGTGGGCAAGTGTGTCAAGACTGGTGGAAAGCGCTTCCTTGAGTTGACCACCACCCACTTGAGCACCTTCGTGGCGCTGCCTGTCGAGGTGGTGGATATGCCCTTTACGGATGTGAAGGAGGAGGACTGGTTCTACGGCGCGGTGGTGTATGCCTACCAGAACGGTATCCTGACCGGAACGGGTGAAACCACCTTCTCTCCCAACGGCCCCATGACCCGCTCGATGCTGGTTACGGCGCTGTGGCGGCTGGAGGGCGAGCCTGAGGCGTCTGGCGCATCCGGTTTCCCGGATGTGAAGCCGGATGCGTGGTACGCCGAGGCTGTGGATTGGGCCAGCCAGACTGGTCTCGTCAGCGGCACAGGTGCGGGCTTTGACCCGGAGGGCAGCGTGACCCGTGAGCAGATTGCCTCCATCCTGTACCGCTATGCAAAGCTTAAAGGCTGGGATGTGAGCAAAACGGCCAGTCTACAGGATTTTGCCGACGGTGCGGATACCTCCGCTTGGGCAACCCGGGCTATGGAGTGGGCCTATGCGGAGAAGCTGATTACCGGAAAGGATGGAAATCGTCTGGACCCGCAGGGCCAGGCCACCCGCGCTGAGGTTGCCGCCATTCTGATGCGGCTTCTGGAGAGCAAGGCGGAGAAGGCCTGAGACTCTGGAAGAACCATAAAGGCCCCGTTTGGCTCCGGTCTGCAAAACCAGGCCGGGCTGTATGGGGGCTCCCCCGGTAAGGATAGAGGGAGCCCCTCCTTACTCGAGCAGGAGCCCGGCAGACCGAATTCGACCTGCCGGGCGGCCCTGCCCACAATCAAACAGAAAACACAGTTGGGTGAAACTCCGGGAAACCGGTACGGGCCTGCCCCCGCCGTCCAGTCGGCAAGACCTGATTGTGGAAAAATGGGTGGGATGTACCGATACAAGGCACGTTCACCCAATGGGAGAGCGTGCCTTTACTTGTTGAGGTGAGCGGTATAATGCTCAAAGAGCAAAAGCTGACGGAAAAAGAGCTGCGGGGATACCGCCAGTGGCTCTCAGAGCTGGACGAGGAAAGCCGGGGAGAGCAGGGAACTTCCAGACAGGCGATGGATCCGGACCTGTGGAGAATTTTTGACCCCAAAGGGAATATTGGCCGGCAGATTTATGAGAGCTATACGGATGAGGCGCTTTTGGAGGCTGTGGTGGTGACAATGGACCATCCGGGGCATAAGCCTCGGACATATCAGCTCAGTCCCATTCGCCAGGTTTATTTGAAGCAGCGGTTTGGAAACATCAATAAAGCCTGCTGGGCGGCCAGAGGATTTCGGAAGAGGCTGGAAGAGCAAAAGCGGTGGCCGCCAGACTGGCCGGAGCGGGTATCCGCTGACGGATTCAGGGCGTATTGTGAACGGATTGGTTCTCCCCTGACGGAGCGGGAGGCAGAACTGGCAGAACGCATGTGCGGGCTTGTCAGAAAGAGCTGGCGCCCACCGGAGGAAGAAGAAATCCCGCCGGAGCTCAAGAAGCTGTTTCAAAAAAAGCGATGCACCAATAAAAGGGCCATGGAGCTGATGGGTATACCTGTCCTTAGCAAGCTGGCCATGAAGCATTTGTGGAGCTATTGGCTCAGTGCCTGGGGGAAACCTGCAGGGCCTTCCGAAGAAAAAGCAGAAGGAGACTCGGTCATATGAAGAAATGGAAACAGCGCGGATTCGCATTTGTGCTTGCCCTGTCCCTGACCACGGGTATGTTGACGGGAGCACAGGCGGCCGTATCCAAAGAGACCTTGAACGATGCGGTGCAGGATACCGCAGAATATATGTACCGCACCGTACAGGATCCGCAGGTAGGGTCTATCGGCGGTGAATGGGCTGTGCTGGGGCTGGCCCGGAGCGGGTACGATGTACCGGACAGCTATTATCAGGACTACTATGCCACTGTGGAGACATATGTGAAGGCCTGCGACGGCAAGCTGCACGATAAGAAATATACGGAGTATTCCCGGGTGATTGTCGCCCTCAGCTCGATTGGGAAGGACGCCAGAAATGTGGGGGGATATGACCTGACTAAACCGCTGGGCGACTATGACAAGACCATCTGGCAGGGACTTAACGGCCCCATCTGGGCGTTGATTGCGCTCGACTCCAGAGATTACCCCATGCCGGAAAACCCAGGGGCAGAGACACAGGCGACCCGGCAGATGTACATAGACCGCATATTGGAGTGCCAGCTGCCTGACGGAGGGTGGAGCCTTTTCGGAGGAACCTCTGCGGCATCCTCCGGAGACGGCGTATCCGACCCGGACATCACAGGGATGGCGCTGCAGGCGCTGGCCAAGTATCAGGATCAGCCAGCAGTGGCAAAGGCGACGGAGGAAGCGCTGGCGTGCATGTCCAAGAAGCAGAACAGCGAAGGCGGTTTTTCCTCTTGGGGGACTAAGAATTCCGAGAGCTGTGTCCAGATTATCGTAGCTTTGTGCGAGCTGGGAATTCCGCTGGACGACCCCCGTTTTGTCAAAAACGGAAACACGCTCCTGGACAATCTGATGACCTTTTATCTGCCCGGAAACGGGTTCCTGCACACGGCAGACGGCTCCGGCTCCAATCAGATGGCATCGGAGCAGGCGTTCTATGGCCTTATTGCCGCCCAGCGGCTTCAGGACGGCAGAAACAGCCTCTACCGGATGAGCGATGCCCGAACCATCCCAGACGGACCGGCGACAGGTCCTGCCAAAGGAGCGGGATTGGAGGGGAAAGATCCGGCAGTCCATTCCAGCCCTATCACTCAGATGGGCAAAACATTCGATGACATTACCGGGGTCAATGCCCATAAAAATCAGCCTGCCATTGAGGCGCTGGCCGCCCGCGGCGTTATTGATGGCAAGTCCGATGGAAGCTTTGACCCGGAGGGGAGCATGACGCGTGCCGAATTTGCTGCAATCGTGGTGCGGGCGCTTGGTCTCACACCGGAGGGGAAGAACAGCTTTTCTGACGTTGCCGCAGAGGCCTGGTATGCGCCCTATGTGGGGACAGCCTATTCCTGCGGCATTATTACCGGAGTTGGAGACGGCCGGTTCAACCCCAGCGGCACGATCACCCGCCAAGAGGCCGCGGTAATGGTTTCCCGTGCAGCCAAGCTGTGCGGACTGGAGACAGAAATGGACAATGCAGCAACCCGAAATATGCTGGCGCAGTTCCCTGATTATATGAGTACCGCCGAATGGGCCCGCGCTCCGCTGGCATTCTGCTATCAGGAGAAAATTTTGAACCAGGCTGAGCTGAACATTAGGCCCCTGGAGGCTATAACCCGGGCCGAGGTGGCTCAGATGCTGTTCAACCTTTTAAGCAGTGCCAATCTGCTGTAAATTTATTGTATAGGAGTGAAAAGAACCATGCTGAATCAGAGCTGGTTCAGGAACCAGAATAATGTGGTGTGCTGTCGGAAAGAGGAGGTTCTGCCCAAACTTGCACGGGAGCTGGCAATTCCGGATTTGTCCCAACGAGTGGAGGAATTCCAGAAGACGCCCACAGCGGAAGGTGTGAACATAAGTGGGCGCAAACGGACTACACTGAAGCTCCTGATTCCGAATCTGACGTTCTCTGAACCTATTGATATGGGCGAAAACGTGTGGATCTATATGGGAGAACTGTGTCCGGCTTACTGCCTGTATATGCCGCAGGAGGACGGTGAAGAAAAGAAATGAAGCTGACGAAGGGGAAGGTAATCGGGGCGCTGGCTATCCTGGTGATCCTGGCGGCGGCCTTTTGGTATGGTGGCAATGCACCGGGACTCCAGGGATGGACAGTAGGCGTCCGCGAGAGCAGCCCGGTGCTGGAGAGCATACAGCCCAGCCAAACACCAGAGGAAACAGGGAAAGATGACAATAGCCCAGAGCCGACGGAGACGGCAGGGGCTTTGGAAACCCCTGCGTCTCCGGGAACCCCGAAGCCCTCGGAAACTCCTGCACCCACGGAGTCTGCGGCTCCAGAGACACCAACGCCTTCGCCGGAGGGGCTGGCATCCCGGCCCGGCGGGCTGGAAGGCGGAATGACGGCGGAGGAAAAAATTGCGGCGGCAGAAGCCATTGCGGGCGGCTCCTCCGCCGGTGTGGAAAAGGGAGACAGGAAATACTCAGAGGCCAACGGCATGGAGATCAATCCGGAGACTGGAAAGGACAAGTATCTTACGGATCCAGTGCCGGAAGGAAAGCCCCTGCCGGTGGAGCCGCAGGATGTGGAGTTCTCCGATGTGACCCATACCTGTACGCTCTCTGTCCGCTGCAATACTATTTTGGACAACATTGACTGGCTGGACCCGGAAAAAGTGGAGCTGGTGCCGGAAGACGGAGTCATATTCCCTGCGACGACCGTTACGTTCTACGAGGGTGAAAGTGTGTTCAATGTGCTCCAACGTGAGATGCGGAAGGCCGGCATCCACATGGAGTTTGAGGATACACCGATGTACAACTCCGCCTATATTGAGGGGATTAACAACCTCTATGAATTTGACTGCGGAGAGCTGTCCGGCTGGATGTATAAGGTGAACGGCTGGTTCCCCAATTATGGCTGTTCCCGCTATCAGCTCAAAGAGGGCGATACGATAGAGTGGGTCTACACCTGTGACCTGGGTGTGGATGTGGGCGGCTTCTATTCCACCGGCGGTTGAGTACAGACGGAAGCGAGCTTGACTTTATGCCATATGTGGTGGAAACAGGAAAGGCGAAGGTTTCTGTAAAAGAGTATACCGAACGCTGTGTAGATGTAGAGCGGTTTCTGGGATTTTGCAGGGAGTGCAGCAGCTATAACACGCGGTGGTCCTGCCCGCCCTTTTCCTTTCAGCCGCTGCAGCTCTGACATCAATTTAACCATCTGACGCTGTTTGCGCGTATACTGCACCCATCCCCGGATGAAACGCTTCCGGTGCTGATACGGGGAATGCGGGAAGAGAGGGTGGGGATGATGGCGGAGCTGATGAACAGGGAAAAAGTCTCCCCATACGTCGGCACATTCCGCAGGCGGATGCAGCTTGTGTGAGACAACTGCATCAGGACATGCGGGAGCCCCTGGCCGGAGGAGACGCGCTATTCCTTCAACGTCCTTGGGGGAGACAGCGGGAAAACCATGGAGCTGTATTTTGGACGCCCCATAGTTTGGAGTCATAACGGCGAAGTGCCGGAGTACCTGACTCTCATGGGCGGACTTCTGGTGAACTGACACGCTATTTTCGTGAAAAACTAATAAAAAATTTACGTGGGGCGCGGCGCCTTACCGCGCCCCACGTCTGGAAGGGATGCCTTATTCAATACAGGGATACATTTTCCAGCTATCACCCTATTATAAACTTTTTGTATTTTGGATTGGTAATTGCTTTTACCATGTTTCTGATGCACCCGGTTTCGCTGGCGATTTCTCTGGCTTCCGCTTTGGTCTATGCCGTATACCTGAACGGACGGCGAGCAGTGCGCTTCAGTCTGTTGTATATGCTCCCCATGATGGTGGTTGCCGCCCTGGTTAACCCGGCGTTCAACCACGAGGGAGCCACGATTTTGACCTATCTGCCCTCCGGGAATCCCCTGACGCTGGAGAGTATCCTGTATGGAGCGGCGGCAGCGGCCATGCTGGCGGCGGTTGTCACCTGGTTTTCCTGCTATACGGCGGTCATGACCTCGGACAAGTTCGTGTACCTATTCGGGCGCGTTATTCCGGCCCTCTCTCTCGTCCTGAGTATGACACTGCGCTTTGTACCAAAATTCCAAGCGCAGCTTCAGGTCGTATCAGAGGCCCAACGGTGTATTGGCCGGGATGTCTCTAATGGTGGGGTGCTCCGGCGGCTTCGCAATGCAATTACGATCCTCTCCATTATGGTGACCTGGAGCTTGGAGAGTGCGATTGAAACAGCGGACAGCATGAAAAGCCGTGGGTATGGGCTGCCTGGACGGACAGCATTTTCCATCTACCGGTTTGACAGCCGGGATCAATCGGCACTTTCATGGCTGCTCTACTGCGGATTTTTCCTCTGCTGCGGCGCGGCGGCAAAGGGCTTTTACTGGCGTTATTATCCTACGGCGAGAGGAGTGCCGCTGACACCGATGACCGTCTGCCTTCAAGCAGTGTATCTGGCTTTGTGCCTGATGCCGGTTATCCTGAATATACGCGCGGACCGGGAGTGGGGAGTGCTGCGCAAAGAAAACGAGGTGCAGCCATGTACCAAACAATGAGCCTCCCGCTGTATTCGGGGAGCTTTGAAGAATACCACGGCTGGGGCGACCTGCGGGCGGAGCTGGCAGCTCTGGGATGCGACGGCATGGAGGGTATCTGGAGCGGTGAGGAATTTCCTGAGGATTTGCCGGCAGACCTGGTTATCGGCTATCACCTCGCCTTCTATCCGGACTGGCTGGACTTCTACCGGGATGACCGGAGGGCGCTGAAGCGAAAATTCGGTTCACTGGATGCTGCGGCACGCTTTTACGGCGGTCCAGGGCCGGAGACACTGCTGGAGCAGTACCGGGCGGATCTGCGGCGCGCGGCAGGGCTGAATCCCCACTATGTGGTCTTTCATGTATCGGATGTCTCAATTGAGGAAGGGTATACCTACCACTGGCTGCACACCAATCAAGAGGTCATTGATGCGGCGGTGGAGGTGATAAACCTCATTCTGGGCACGGAAACATGGCCCTTTGAATTCCTTGTGGAAAACCAGTGGTGGCCCGGCTTTACGTTTACGGAGCCGGAGGAAACCGTCCGCCTGCTGGAGGGAATCCGTTTTGCAGGGAAAGGGATCCTGCTGGATACCGGACACCTGATGAATGCCTGCACCGGGCTGAAGAGTGAGGCAGAGGGAGCGGACTATATCCGGCGCATGCTGAACCGGCATGGCAGCCTGGCAACGTGGGTGCGGGGCGTTCATCTGCACCAGTCCCTGAGCGGGGAATATGTGAAGGCCCACACCGGCTTACTGCCGGCAGGGTTGCCGGAGGATTATGGGGAGCGCTTCGGGGTGAGCTATCAGCACATCCTTCAGATTGACCAGCCCCGGCCTTGGACGGATCCCGCCATTCTTCCGGTTCTGGAGCAGATTGGCCCGCGCTACCTGACCCATGAGCTGTCCTCCCGCGGGCGTATGTCCCGGGCGGAGGCCATGGCCGCACAGGCAAGACTATTTCAGCAGGGAGGAAAGATGGGTGTCTGAGCAGAAAAGACCATACATAGAAATTGAGCATTTTTCCTTTTATTACCCGGAGCGGACAGAGAAAGTGTTGGACGATCTGACGCTGACCGTGGAGCAGGGGGAATTCCTGGTGCTGTGCGGCCCGTCGGGGTGTGGGAAATCCACGCTTCTGCGACAGCTCAAGACGGTGCTGGCACCCCACGGCCGAAGGCTGGGAAGCATCCATTTCGAGGGGCGCCCTTTGGAAGAACTGGATCAGAGGGAGCAGAGCGCCGGAATCGGCTTTGTGCAGCAGGACCCCGAAAACCAGATTGTCACCGACAAGGTGTGGCACGAACTCGCCTTTGGCCTGGAGAGCCTGGGGTATGACACGCCTACCATCCGGCGCCGGGTGGCTGAGATGGCCTCCTTTTTCGGCATTCAGACCTGGTTCTACAAGAACGTCACGGAGCTGTCCGGCGGGCAGAAGCAGCTCCTGAATTTGGCGTCTATCATGGCGATGCAGCCCAGTGTGCTCATTCTGGACGAACCGACCAGTCAGCTTGATCCCATTGCAGCGGCAGACTTTTTGGCGACGCTGGGGAAAATCAACCGGGAGCTGGGGACGACGGTCGTGTTGACGGAGCACCGGCTGGAGGACGCCTTCCCGTTGGCCAGCCGTGTGGCGGTCATGGACCGCGGGCGGCTGCTCTGCACAGGGAGTCCCGCGGAGGTGGGGGCGATCCTGCGCGGGGCGGGACACTCAATGTTCCTGGCCATGCCGACCCCGATGCGGATCTGGGCATCCGCGCCGGATGCGGGCGGACACTGCCCGGTCACGGTGCGGGAGGGCCGGGATTGGCTGACCGGGTTTGCTGACGGCCATCCGCTGGGAGAGCTGCCCGCCGAGTCCCGGCATGTGTATCCGGATGAGCCGGCCATCACGGCGGAAGGGCTGTGGTTCAAGTACGAAAAAGAGCTGCCGGATGTGGTAAAAGGGTTGAGCCTTACGGTGAGGCGAGGAGAGTTTCTGGCCTTACTGGGCGGCAACGGCACCGGAAAGACCACCAGCCTGAAGCTGCTGTCCGGACTCCAGAAGCCTTACCGGGGGGAGGTGAAGCTGGTTGGGAGGGTAGGTGTGCTGCCGCAGAATCCCCAGGCGCTTTTTGTGAAGAAAAGCGTCCGGGAGGATCTCATTGAGATTCTCAAGGGCCGGGCTTTCTCCAGAAAGGCGCAGGAGGAGCGGATCGCTTGGGCGGTGCGGTTGTGCCGTCTGGAGGAACTGCTCGACCGGCACCCTTACGACCTGTCCGGCGGTGAACAGCAGCGGGCGGCTCTGGCAAAGGTGCTCCTGCTGGGACCGGAAATCCTGCTGCTGGACGAGCCCACCAAGGGGCTGGACGCGGAATTTAAGCAGACATTCGCTGAGATTTTGCAGACACTCCTGCGACAGGAGGTTGCCCTGCTCATGGTCAGCCACGACATTGAGTTCTGCGCCCGGTATGCCCACCCTGTTTTTCGACGGCTCCATCGTCACGGAGGCCCCGCCGCGGGCTTTTTTCTCCGGCAACAGCTTCTACACGACCTCGGCCAACCGCATGGCCCGTGGCCTGCTCCCGGAGGCAGTGACAGCGGAGGACGTCATACTGGCCTGCGGCGGGACGCTCCCGCCTGTGCCGGAACTCCCGGATCGCAGGGAGCCGCTCCCGGAGCCGGAGGAGTCCGGCGCGTACTCCAAACCAAAACCGCTGACCTGGTGGCGCAAGCTGGGCGCGGCGCTGACAGGAGCTATGGCCTTCCTCCTGTTCCTGTCCTTCATGAACATCACAGATTTGACCAAATTGATCACCGCAGGCGGTATGACAGAGCTGGCAAACCATCAAATGTTTCTGTATGCGCTCTTTATTCTCTCGTTGTTCCTGTTTGCTGCCTGCATTACGCGCCGGTCCCACCGGAAGGATTATGTCCTCCAGGTGCCCAGAGCCAAGCGGAAGCTGGCTAAGCGGACCATTGTGGCAGCCGTGCTGATTTTACTGCTAATCCCGCTGACCCTATATATCGGAGTGTTCTATTTGGGGAATAAAAAATACTATTTCATCTCTCTGATGGTGCTGTTGGAGTGTATGCTGCCGTTTTTCCTGATCTTTGAGGGGAGAAAGCCGCAGGCCAGGGAACTGGTGATCATAGCGGTCCTGTGTGCCATTGGCATTGCAGGACGGGCGGCGTTTTTCATGCTGCCGCAATTTAAGCCGGTGATGGCGTTAACGATTGTTGCTGGTGTTGCCTTCGGGGGAGAGACGGGGTTTCTGGTGGGCGCAATGACCATGCTTGCCTCCAATGTGCTCTTTGGACAGGGCCCGCTGACTCCCTGGCAAATGTTCGCCATGGGCATTATTGGCTTCCTGGCAGGCCTCCTGTTCCGAAAGGGACTCCTGCGCAGAAACCGGGGCGCGCTATGCGTGTTTGGCGCGCTGGCCGCCATACTGATCTACGGCGGAATTATGAATCCGGCATCCGCCCTCACCTGGGTGGGAGAGCTCAATGAAAAGGTCCTGCTGACCTACTACATCTCCGGACTCCCCTTCGACTGTATCCAGGCGGCTGCCACTTGGCTTTTTCTCTGGTTTGGGGCAGAGCCCATGCTGGAGAAGCTGGACCGCATTAAGGTCAAGTATGGAATGGTAGAGGTATAATACTTGCTTGGAATCGACTTTGCTGCCTTTTGTCAAAGGTAGGATGATATGCCTGGATGGAGAAATAGAACATAGGCGGAGAAAAGGCTGAAAACATGCGGCGCTCAACCGAGCGCCGCATGTTTTTTCTTGCCGCTTTGATTTGTCCTTACTGTTTAAACGTCAAACCGCCATAGGGCCCGCCTGTATCTCAGGCGGGTCCTATGGCCAAAAGTGTTTTCGGCAAAATAAAAATTGTAGCAAAGGCTACCCAAAATGTGAGCGCCCTAATGGCGAATTAAAATGAGCCATTGTCAGCATCTGAAATAAACGCTACCTTTTAGGTGGGATAACCATAAGGGGGGGTAGCAGAAAGGCGTTACGAATGGCTCAAATCCAGTATATCAAATTTCCCCAGATCTAACTACGGAGTATCGTAAGCATTCCAGCCCCAAAACCAAGAGTGCCTGCGGATAGGCATGAAGCGGATTTTTGAGTACATTGGGGGTATTCCCATCAGACTGCGCTTTGACAATATGACCACGGCTGTTGCTCAGGTATTGAAAGACGGTGAGCGTGTTCTGACAGACGGCTTTACCCGATTTATGCTCCACTGCATTTTCCGGGCTGATTTTTGCAATCCGGCTTCCGGCAAGGAAGAGGGCAATGTAGAGAAGAAGGTTGGTTACAGCCGCCGCAATGCCTCTGCTTCGGTTCCGTCATTACCTCGTTTGAGGAATTTAATAAATGGTTTTGGGAGTGGTACGAAAAGGACGCCGACCGGCTCCACTACAAATACAAGGTTCCCGCGGTTGTTGAGCCAGGAGCTGGCCGTGATCTACGGCCTGGAGACATACGGCCCGGACCCGGCAGGGCAGGTACAGTCAACACTTGCCCAGCAAAAGGGAGTGACAACGCCCGGGTATGGGACACATCTAAACGGGCGATCCAGATTGTCCTCAACAACCTGAAGGGCATCTTCTTCCGGGACGATGATTTGGAGCAAATGACCTTTTCGGGGACGGGGCGGCGGGGGGAAACAGGTATCACGGTCCTCCGCATCTCAGCTTTTCAAGAAGTCGGCGACTACGACTTGGCACCAGCCTTTCCGCCAGCGATTTTGCTATACATAAAGATAGTGTCATTGATTTTTATATGTTACCTTGCTACAATAATATTATTTTAGCGGGACCCTGGGATATGGGGCCGTGGGAACAGCAAGAAAGGAGTTTACGATCTTGACGAGTCAACGATTAATCCAAGAGGCAAAGAATTTCCTGCGCAGCGGTACTCCTATCCCGGACGAGGCGGTACGGCCGGAGATCCTACGGTCGTGGAAACGTTGCTGGGGGTCCCATGTGCCCATGGAGCACGGGAA
>ERZ857801.2611-NODE-2611-length-14661-cov-9.326304_pt1 | contig 14661 bp, 12 predicted proteins | sample MGYA00519762_ERZ857801 | MGnify/ENA primary metagenome ERZ857801 (study PRJEB31778, sample SAMEA3449368) | human gut metagenome | biome: human gut; feature: human-associated habitat; material: faeces | place: United Kingdom | collected 2010/2012 ...
TTTTCCTATACCGTTATCAAAACTTCGGTATAGTTTTTTCTTCGGCATAGTCACTATGTATTATTACTGGTTTTTCAATGTTTCTTCGCTCCTGTGCTATTTTTATTGCTTCAAGCACTGATTCTGCTGTCATATCTTTTGTAAGTACCCATGATACTATTTTCCTTGAAAACAGGTCCATTACACTTGTCAAATAAACAAAACCTGAAACACCAAGTATTTGAGTTACAGCTCTTAAAGAAACACTTTTAATACCAGCAGTCTCTTCTATGTATTCTTTGATTGCCTCATAAAGTACGTTTACTGGCTGCTTACTATGCTCATAGCTTTTTTTAATATTTCAACGGCATCTTTCAGATCTCTGTTTTCTTTTTTTAAACGAGCAAGTTCTTTTGCGTCATCACTCGAAAAGTTTCCTGATCCTCTAAATAAATCTCTATTTTCATCTTTACTTTCATTTTTGACTTTTGTGTCACTAAACTGTTTACACCATCTATGAATTGAGCTGTTGGAAATTCCCAAGTTTTTAGCTACTTGTTCAAAAGTTAATTCAGGATGATCTTTTCTATATTGAACTGCATCCAATTTAAATTGTTTATCTATCACTTTTTTCCTTGCCATATTTAGTACCTCTTTTTCTTATTTTAGATTAGTATTCTTTTCAAAATTTTTCAATTCATTTTTTTAGACATTATTTCTATTTAACTGGTACTAAATTTATACTAGCACTATCACAGCGTACTCTGACATTATATCCGAGAAAACGAGCAAAAGTATTACTATGTGTAATCAGAGTTTTTTCTTTACTAAATTCCATCTCTAGTGTGATACTTATAAATTATGTAAGTTCTTGCTTAATTTTCTCACAATCCTGTCGATTACCATTTCAGATTACCTCATTTCTTGTTTTTTTCATATAATAATTTTCTTAAAAACTGTCCAATTTAGTGTATTTTATCCAACTCTATCTCTCATATATAAAGAATTGACAGAAAATATGATAAAAAGCTATTCAAAAAAGCTACCTGCGAAATAATGCATGTATAGAAACATTTCATGCATCAATAAAACGTGAGTGGATAAACAGATTTAAAATCCAGGGTTATGAAAACTAATATTTGAATAGTTGGAAAAATTTTTAAACACAATGAGAATACGTTCGCATTGTGAATATATGTTGCCGGACCAATTTGAGAAAAAATATAAAATGTTAGACGAGACAAACTAAATTCTTGTATTTAACTTGTCCGAAATCTTGACATAGTACCAGTGCTTCATACACTGTACAATACCTAATCAGCGAAAAAATCTAATTACTATTTTTCTCTATAAAGTTCATTAATTATTCATCACTTAAGTAGGTAGTAATTATCTTTTTATAGATGTCAATTTGTTCAAAATAATTACTAATTTCCACATATTCATTGATTTGGTGAGGAACTGTAGTAACACCAGGTCCAAAAACCACTATATCAAATTGTTTCTGTGACTTTATAAACTCTGCAGCATCTGTAGTAGCAGGGCCTCCTAAAACTGGTAACGGTGTATCAAACTGTTTTTGAATAGCTTGAATCAATGTGGAGTTTTTGTTGGCTTCAACGGGAATTTTGTTGTAATTAATAGTTAACTCCAATGGAAATAAATTATCTTGATTTAATTGTGCAACTGTTTCCTTTAATAGAGCAATCACTTTACCATTATCAAATTCTGGTATAGTCCGTATATTTCCTTGTGCAATAGCCTTATTTGGAATACTATTTATTTGGGTTCCACCGCGAATAATTGTGACATTATGTATTGTTTTTCCCAATTCTTCATTGATATAATCGTTTGATATCTTGTCCATTTTTTGATTGAATACCATAATGCAATCATTTAAACGTCTAATAGCATTATATCCCTCCTGTGGCATTGAACTATGTGCTTCTTTACCATTAGACACTACCGTATAGTTAATAGATCCTTTATGAGCATAGCCTAAAACATATCCAGTAGGTTCCCCAATAATAAGTGCATCCAAATCATCTGTATAACCTTCTTTTGTCAATTGTTCAGCTCCTAGTTCTCCAACCTCTTCCCCAACAGTCGCCAACAATTTGATTGTCCCATTAAATGGACATCCTTCTTCTTTTAATTCAATCATAGCAATGACCATCGCCATTAATCCGGCCTTCATATCTGTCGATCCGCGTCCATAGAGACGATTACCTTCAATATGCGCCTCAAAAGGTGGATAATTCCACATGCTTTCATTTCCAGCAGACACAACATCCATATGCCCAGAAAGCCCTAAGACTTTGCCGTGCCCTGTAGAAATAGTTACAACCAAGTTATCTCGTCCTGGACAATAAGGCACTCTTTCACTTTCAATACTGTAATCTATAAATAGTTTAGAAAGATAGGATGCTACTTCTGCTTCTTTCCCGTTTACTGATGGAATTCGAATAACATCTTGTAATACTTGAATTTTTTTTTGATCATTCATATCTTATACCTCCAATATCATTATAATCTGCTACTATTAGTTTAGCTCAGAATTTAGAATAATAAACTAGTATAAATGAAAAACGATTAGAAAGATGCATAAGCCAACATCATTATTCAAATCTTTTATTTCATTTTTATAATTAAAGAGTTCTTTTAGCCAATTACTGTAACTTCATACACTAATTTTAATAAAAAAGTAATGATTTAACATTTTTTAATTTGGATTATATTAGCTAACTCGTCATCATCAAATTTTATAAAAAATTCTTTTTCAAACAGTTGTAAATTTTCTTTCAAATCATTATATAAAGGCTTGTTTCATTTCTTATTGATTTATTCTCTTTTTGTAATCGATAGATTTAACATGTAATATGCATAAATAACCCAACTTCCTGATCAGATGATAAGCCATGCAATACTTTCTTTATTCTAAGAATAGTCTTTGGCAAAATTTTCTTTAATAACTGAAGGTCAAAACCTTCCAACTGTTCTTCCAAGTAAGCATATATCGCATCATAATTTACTGACATGACAGATTCTAAAGTTTCTAAAGATAACAAAATATCTAGTTTATCTGATGAAATATCAAATAGTTTTGAAATTGGAATGTATGGTATACCATATAATTCTTGATTATAAGTCCCTACCTCACACTAATCCTTTGTTTTTTTGTATTTGATTTACTTTTCTTAGCAAGTATTCATGATCAGAAATCACTAATAGAATTATATCCGTATTTTCTAAATACGAATGTGACTCAATATAATTTTTTATTTGAATAGCCGCACTCTCTCCAGTTATACGCAAACTAATGATTGCTTAAGAATTCTCTTGTTTTTGATACTATTGCTGAATTTCCGAATATATTTGTTGATAAGAATCAATCTCTTCAAAGAATCGTGACAGCCCACTTTTCGAGAACAGTCTAATGCGATAAGGGTAGCTGGGATACAAACAGATTTAATGTTTATTCCAGTTTCAAGACTTATCATCTCTGCCATATGCTTTAATGACCCCATATCATACACCCCCACTAGGTAAGTTTATTAAATATACTTAATTCTGTAACACCCATACCAGTGTTAAGCATATTTTCAGAGCCAAACATACCAATCGTTGAAGCAAGGAAAAAACATACTTAGTCCACCTCCAAAAGCCATTGCCCCTTGATCTACCTGGTCTGCAATTAAAGAATTTGATAAAATAATAATCAGAATAAATATTGGAAGTAACCTCATTGCACTATAATACATCTGGTTCATCATAGAGGCTGGATCCATTTCACTCATTTTTTCTACCATATCTGATGAAACCCCATCATATCTAACGTAATAGTCAGCATTCGTGAAGGAGTTAATTCTTCTTTATCAAACACACCTTCGGACTGCTTCAAGGCATACGCATATTCAAATTGTTTTACATATTTGTCAATACTGAATTAATTCTACCTCAATTCAATGGTTTTAGCTAAAATTAATAATAGCATCTCTTGATTCTACCAGTAAAATAAAACTATTCTCAGATATAATATTAAATCTAAGAATAGTTTAACATCTAAATTTTACTATGTCCTAAAACAGGGTAACTGAGATTAAATCATAGCTAGAATGATTATAATTAAGCAAATCCGTGATAAACAATTCGTCACGGATTCAGGTTTAATTAATTTTCTTTTTTCTTCTTTTTAAGTAAAGCAATCCCAGTAGCTGCTACTAGTAAAGTTCCAATAGCCATAAAGTTTGTATTGTCCCCAGTTGCAACACCTGGCTTAGTAGGTTTTACTGGATCCATTGGTTTTTCTGGCTTTGCCGGTTTATCAGGATCGACAGATTTAACTTCTAATTTATCAATTGCATTATTGATTGCATCAACTGCTGCATTGATTTCTTCTTGAGTAGCATCTTTGTTTTCTAGAACTTTATTACCAGCATCAATTGCATTTTGTAATACGTTCCATGATTTTTCAGTATACTTGCTTGCATCCAGCTTATTTGCTTTATCAATAACAGTCTCTAATTCACTTGTATCACTAGGAGCTTTAAGACCTTTGATAGCATCATCAAGTGTTTTAAGTGCTTTATCAACTTGTTCTTGAGTAGCATTACTATCTTTATTAACAATGATTGCTTCTAATAAAGTTTTTTCAAATCTTGACCATGATTCAATAGAATAGTTATTATTTTCTATTTCTTTTGCATCATTAATCTTATTTGTTAGTTTTTCTTTGTTTGAGGTAACTGTATCTCTTAATGCATTGATTGCATTACGTAAATTATTAGTTTCTTCAGTTACATCAACTTTTCCTTCAACATAAGATTTTTGAGCAACAATTAATGCATCAATCATTTCATTTACTGAGCCACTAGATTTACCAGTAATATTTAATGTTTCAGCTTCTAAAATCATATCTTTTAAAGTTGAATCTTCAGGTATTTCTTCTAATTCAAACTTAACTTCTGCAATTTGATACCAGTTCCCCTTACCTTCAGTAAGAACAATTCTAACATATTTAGTCAATGTCTTATCAAAAGTAATAGTTTTTTCAAATGCTGAATTATCTAACGTTCCTACTGTTGTCCAATTTTTTCCATCAGTGGAGATTTGCACATCAGCACCATCAATTATATCTTCACCAGCATTGCTTGGTTGAATGATTTGGATAGAACTAATATTTATTGGACGAGTAAATGTGAATTTAACTTCTTTACCAATTTCTTGGTTGCTATTAAACCAACATTTAGTATTAATATTACCATCAATCATATTATTGTAGTTATTAGATTGATAATAAGTATCAGTTGCTGAAATAGTTGGAACTTTAGCATTAGGTTTAACTAATGATTGCTTAGCTGTTTGAATTGCATTATAAGCTTCTTTAGCTTTTTCAACAGTTAATCCTTCACTATTAAGTAATGTTTTTCCTGTAGTTACAGCATTTTTATAAGCTTGATATCCACTTGAATAGTCACTTTCATTTAATGGATATGTAACTTCAACATATAATGAATAATATTCCAATTTTACAGCTTTATTTTTAGCGTCTTGTAATGCTCTTAATGCGTTATTAACAGCTAATTGTCCACTTGTTTCGTCAAAATATATTTCTTTTGCCATTGTTAATGCTTCATTATAATCAGCTACAGTTTCATTAATATATTCACTTACTGCTAATGGTTCAAATATTTCTTTTTTTAAATCAGTTTTATCACAATGTAATTGATATTTTAAAGTAATTGTCATATTACCGTTATATTTACCATCTAATGGTAAATCTGATTCAATAAAACTATATCCAAATAATTCTTTTGCTTCAAAATGATACTCACTATCATTTAGACCATAGAATACATCATCTGCAGCAATAGTCTTACCAAAATTATCAATATATTTGATAGTAACTGTTGCTGTATCTTCACCCTGGAACACTTCACCCGGAGCAGGTAAAGCCTCATTGAAGCCTGGAGTTCTTCCCAATTTATCAACAGCAGCTTTAAAAACATCATAGTCTGGTTGATTATCGTTCGCGTTCCACATCTTATAAGCTGTTGCACGTGTGCGATGATAGATTTTATCTTCTACGCTTTGTTCGCTTTCATAATTTGGATCATCACACCAAACTGCGTAAGAACCACCCATTACATATTCTGGATAAGGTTCTTCAAAAGTTTGTGCTGTTCCGGATAAGTTAGAGAATTTACCAGGATGCCATTCATTATAAATACGATCACCTTCTGGTACTGCATTAGTTTGCCACCACCAAGAAAGTACATAGTACATATAAACATCAGAATAGTTGATTACTTTGTTACCATTAGCAACAAAATCCGCTACCGATGCACAGTTTTCAGGAGCTGCCCAGTAACAAACTTCAATGTCTCTATCTAATGTATAACCTTCATAATCACCAAATAATAAACCATCATTCCATGCTCTTGGAGTCATTCCGTTATCTTTAACTATCTTAGAAATATCATTAAAATATGTCATAATTTGTCCGTATTGTTCATTACTAAAACTAGAGAATTTAGCTAAGAACTCATCACCGCCAATATTAAAATGTTTACATCCCGCATCACCAAAGAATTCAATAAATTCAGTCATTAAATTTACTAAGAATTCTCTAGCTTCAGTATTTGTAAAGATATTAAAGCATTGATTTCGTCGATCATCGGTTGGGAATAGTTCTCTACAACTGTAATCAGTTGGCAGATATTGTAAAACTGCTCCCAGGTGACCTGGAGAATCTAAAGAAGGCACGATTTCAATATGATAATCATTAGCAACTTGAATAATATCTAAAATATCTTGTTTACTTAATACATCATCATATTTATATTTAAATCCTTCGATTGCATCCAGAGTATCACTTTGAATTCTAAATCCTTCATTTTCAGAAAAATGAAGTTGAACTACATTATATTTTTGCCAAGATAAATCTTTGATTTGACGAATTATCCATTCTTTAGAAAATGGTTTACGAGCAATGTCTAAATGCATTGAACGTAATTCAACATCTGGATAATCAATAACAGTTCCTTTCTCTAATATTTTATCATTAATCTTTAACATTTGAATTACTGACATTAAACCATAATAAATACCAATTTCATCTTTAGCGGTTACTGTGATTTTATCAGTAATATCTAATTTGTAGCTTTCAGCTTTTCCTTCTAATTCAGCCACATCTTCCATTCTAACAACAATATCATTAACTACTGCATTTTCTTCTTTACCGAATACTATTATTGGGGCTTTGGATAAAACTCCAGCGGCTTCAAAATTTGAACTAGTTAATTTTAAATCTTTTAATAATGTAGTATTATTTAATGTTTTTTCATTTGCTACTACAAAAATTCGACTATTTTCAGCAAGAGTAAAATCTTGTCCCGCTTCTTTAGTATATTGTTGAACATTTGGATAAGTCATTAATGATGTTGATGCATTAGCAACTTTAGCAGTTGCTAAAAATCCAGACATCACAATGGCTATAGAAAGTCCAATTTTCAATAGCTTTTTAATTTTTTTCATATCATTCCACCTCATCAAAGCGCTTATATAAATAAACATATAGAAGGACCGCACTTTTTATGATAATTTACGGTCCATTATCATTAATTAATTTAGTTTTCTTTTTTTAACAAAGCGATAACAGCAGTTGCTGCGATAAGAGTTCCAATAGCCATAAAGTTTGCATTATCACCAGTTGCTACACCTGGTTTAGCAGGTTGGTTTGGTTTAGCAGGTTTTACTGGATCCATTGGTTTTTCAGGTTCAATTGGCTTTTCTGGTTCAACAGGTTTAGCTTCTAATTTATCAATTGCATCATTGATTGCATCAACTGCAGCATCAATTTCTTCTTGAGTAGCATCTTTATTAGCCACTACTTTATTTGCTGCATCCAATGCATCTTGTAATGTCTTCCATGATTCTGAAGTATAATCTTTTTCAACTAAGTCTTTAGCTGCTTCAATAGCTTTTAATAATTCAGTTTTATCTGCTACTATAGGAGCTTTAACTAATGCATTAATAGCCCTATCTAAATCATCGCAGGCCTTATCAACCTGTTCTTGAGTTGCGGTTGTATTTTCCAAAACTTCTAATGCTTTGTTATAAGCAGCTTCTAAATTATTCCATGAATCTACTGTATAATCAGCTTTATTTAATTTTTGTACTTTTTCTATCAGTCCTGATAAATTAGTAATATCAGCTGCATCTTTTAATGCATCGATAGCATTTCTTAAAGTCGTTTCTACAGTTGTAGTATCAGTAGTACCTTTAACATATTCTTTTTGACCAGCAATTAGAGCATCAACCATATTAGATACTAAGATAGGGGCTTTACCATTTATATCTAATGCTTCTGCTTCATTAATCATATCTCTTAAAGTGTTATCTTCTTGTGGTTGTTCATAAGCAAATTTCACTTCAGAAACTTGATACCAGTAGCCTGGTTTAGCCTCAGTTAAGCGGACTCTTACATATTTAACTGCAATTTTTTCAAATGTTGCTGTGTAATCTAAATCATTTTCAGTAATTGATCCAACTTTAGTCCATGTTTCACCATCTAATGAAACTTCGATATCAGCAGCTTTCAATGCATCATCACCTACATTAGAAGGCTGAATAACCTGAACACTTGTCATGTTGACAGCTGTAGGAAAAGTAAATTTAAATTCTTTATCTGCTGCTTGTTCTTGTCCAAACCAGCACTTAGTATTCAAATCGTTATCTAACATTTTTTCATAACTATATTCTTTAGTTGGATACCATTGATTCTTTTCGTAATAGTTATCTGTAGCGGTAATTGTTGGAATGTTTCCATCAGGTTTTACTAAGTTTGATTTAGCAGTTTTAATTGCTTCATAAGCTCCTTTAGCAGTCTCAGCATTTAAAGTATCGCTAGATAATAATGCTTTACCAGCATCTACAGCTTGTTTATATGCTTCATATCCACCAACATAATCATCTTGTTTTAGTGGATATGTACTTTGTACATATAATGAATAATATTCTATTTTAACTGCTTTTGCTTTAGCTTCGATAAGTTCATCATATACTTCATCTACTTCTGCCTGTGTTGCATCAGTTTTATCATTAATAGCTTTAGCAGCTATTAATGCTGTTTTATATTCACTAAATGTTTCATTGATATAATCTTTTTCTTTTAATACATTTGTTACTTCGTTATTTAAAGCCACCTTATCTGTATATAATTCATAAGTGAATATATAAACAGCACCTTCTTTAGTGTAAGTACCAGTAATTGGTGTATTATCAATTACACGGTATCCATAAATAGGATCAGCACTAAATTCAAATTTTTCACCAACTGTTCCGTATTTAATTACTTCATGTTTTAATTCTTGATTATTTTCATCTACGAAACGAATAGTAATTTTTCCTAAGTCACCAGCTGTTAAGAATTCTCCAGCATCTGGTAATGTAGATCCTTTTTCAAATCCAGCAACATTACCTAATTTAGCATAATTTTCTTGGAAACCATCAAAATTGATAATTGTGTTACTGCTTGTATTCCATGATTTAGAAGCTAATGCACGTAATTCATCAGCAATATCTTCAGTAATTACATCTTCGCTACATAAATTTGGATTGTCACACCAAATTCCCATTGAAGCACCTTTAATAAAATCAGAATTATCATCTACAGCTGGGTTACCTTGGAATTTTCCAGGTGTCCATTCATTATAGATTTTACGATCTGCATTCAAATTATCAAATGAGTGTTGTTCTCTACCATCAGTAGGTTTATCATTACGTAATACATAATAGAAGAAACTTGCATTGATGTTATAAATTGTATCATGACCTTTATTAATGAATGTTTGTAAATTTGCAATACTTGAATTCCATGACATTTGTGACCAGAAATCAATTCCAATATAGTCATGCATTTTTATTTTTTGTGCACCTTCATAAGAGCTTTCACCGTAATAAACACCATCATTCCAAATTCTTGGTGTAAATCCACGATCATGTACATATTCAGCTAAATCATTAATATATCCGGCAATTACATCTTTCCAAATATATCCTTGACCATATTTTTCAACTGCATAAGAGTTTAATACACTCTTATATTCTGTAGTGAATGGCGGACGGTCAAACTCCATATACTCATCGCCGCCAATATGGAAATCAGTACATCCTTCAAATAAATCCATATATTCATCATATAAACTACGGATATATGCAATAGCTTCAGGATTAGTAACATCTAAACCAGATCTATAATGATTTCCGCTATTATTAACTTGCCCGTATTCAGGATGAGCTTTTAAAATTTGGTCAACATGACCTGGACTATCAAATGATGGAATAACTTTGATACCGTATTTTTTAGCCTCTGCTAAAATTTCTCTAACTTCTATTTTTGTTAAATATTGATCAGAAACGATAGCTGGATCAGTTTCACATTCAATTCTAAATCCCATATTTTCAGAAAAATGAATTTGAAGAGCATTCATTTTCATATAAGACATTTCTCTAATTTGGCGAATAAACCAATCTTTAGAAATGTATTTTCTAGCGCAGTCAACGTGTACTCTACGTTCTGCAACATTCGGATAATCTATGATTTCACCGTAAACTAAACCATCATTAGTAATAGCTAAATTTTGGATTGTTCTTAATCCATGCATAACAGCATTTTCACTGGCACCAGTTAAACAAACTCCATCTTCTCCAATTGTGATTTTATATGCTTCTTCGCTATTAGAGTTATTTGTAATTGGATTTGTTTTATCAATATTGATTAAAATATCTCCATAACTAACATCATTTTCTTGAGCAAAAACCATTGCCAATGGAGATGAAATAATTCCTTTTTCAACAAATTCTGAATTTACTAATTTCACCACTTCTTGCAATCTTACATTTTCGATATTAGTTTGATTTGCTAGAACAGCTAATCGACTATCAGCAGTCATTTTCCAAACTTTATGGCTGTTATCTGCTTTATAAGATTGAAGAATGGGATTTGTTAATGCCTGTAATTGTTGATCAGTAAGGTTTGAAACATGATCGCTAGATGCTGTTGTAACATTATCTTTAGCTAAAACGCCTTGAAAACCTACTGATTGACAAATAATAGCAGCTACCAAAAGTGCCGGTGCAACTACTTTAAGTAACCTATTCATTGATACTTTCCCTTTCATTTTCTACTCACTTTAAATTAATAAGTTAGTACATATACTAGTTTTTATTAATGTTGCAGATTAGGTAAATCAGATCCTCCATATAAACAAAAAAAACAGTATGATTAAAATACCTTATCTAAAGGTTTAATTTATGCTAATTATTATCAGTCGTTTTATCAATAATACGATATTAGTAAATTATTATAATATAGTAGAATAGTAATTTTACTATGTTTGTGAATGTCTATTAGAGCGAGTCCCAAAACTATAAGTAATACCCATTAACATTTCAACATTAATCATTCACTAGTATTTTATGCGTTATTTAAATACTAATTTAACTCCTTTCTTAATTTTTGTTTTCCCTTTTAAAATAAAAATATTTAAGTTAGCGCTTACATCCCTCCTTACAGAATGTATTTGGTTTAAATAAAATTATCATATTCTTTTATAAAAACCTAACACTGCATCCACTTCTACAACAATCATATCATTATAAAAATGTATGTTCAATAGCCTTTTATGCATGTTTTATCACTTTTAGCAAAATATTTAATAATACCTGTATACGTGATGAAAAATACAAATATTTGGATTATATGAGAAATAATCTAAACATTTTTCTATTATACAATGCACTCATCTGGTGAATACGATAAAATATTTTCATCATTTATTTTAGAGGAGCATTTTATTAAGAATATAAAAGTTGAAAATATTACATATAAAAGCGGAAAATTCGCAACAAACAATTTTATACTTCATTTAACTATGAGAGCATATAATACTTTACGAATATTGGACAATTCAGCCTATAATGATACATAAAAAAAGAAATAAGAGTCATACGGTGGCAAGAAGGCAACTATCAACAGACATTAAAACAATGATAATAACAGCAGCAAAATATGTAAAACATGCAAGATTACAATTTGGCAATAGATACACAAACATAATATATAAAATAGGAATGTGTATAAGAGAAGTAAGTAACTTTGCCTATATCTTTTGAATTTTATGGAATTGTTTTGAACTACACACTTAAACATTAATTATTTACTTTTAACTGACAAATTAAGGTTTTATATTTAACTAATATAATTGGCGTGTGGAGTATATCCTGTATCAACCTACATATTTTCACTATTAAAATATACACATAGGAGGAAAACCACAGTCATCATTTATAGGATATACGTCTAGCCCATTTCACATATTATATAATATAACCAATCTTTAAGACATTTTTATGGCCTGCCATGTACTTCTCTATTTATCAATATTAATAAACCGCTCTACATTTCCCTCAAACTACACTTTTTATTCTTGCATCAATATGATTACAAGCTATTCTCACAAGGGAACACCTTAGGATAATGCTTCTACCGAATCCTTCCGTTCATTACGTTCATTAATTAAAAGGAAATGTTTAAATGGGCAAAAGATATGTGACTATAATCATGTATCTAGATTAGTATTTGAATATATTAATAGTTTTTATAACACTCTAAGAATTCATGAACATTGTGATTGCCAATCACCATTAAATTATGAAAAAGAATTCAACGAAATATTAAAAAATTAGGATATCTTTGTCCGAAATCTTGATAGAGTATAATCTCCTTGCCCTTTCTCTCATTAACAAAACAACAGTATACTTCTATTAAACCGGATCGTTTTCAAGTAGAATATTTTCAATTTATTCAGAAATTCCCAAATATCTTCAAAACTATTTAACATCTTATTCTTTAGCTCTATATATGCTTTTTTCATATCATTCCTACCCATTTTCATTAGTACCTTGAGATCTTTTTTTACCATCGATGTATTCTTGATCACTGCTATACAACCATTTTCCTTAATACTACCACTTATTACTTTTCCTCTAAAAAATGAATACTCTCCATAAAATTTAAAAATCAGCTCTATGTCATACCAATAACTTTCCATCTCAATAATATCATCTATCATAAATGTCATCTCATCGCTGTAAACGATATAGTCATATACGTTCTTTCTATCAATTTTTGATAAAATATTACTGAGAGACATATCTATCATAAACACCGCTCCTATGCTACTCCTGTATGTTTCTTCAAGTTTATATTCAAATTTCACCGCTCTCACCGCTATCCTTTCTTCTTTGACACATACTCTATCTCCAGATGATTAATATACTTTTAACTCTACCTCCAGTTTCTTTCACTCTTGGCGTTTTATTTGTCATAACTTATACACTCGATCTATATTTTTACTTATAGATTTTATCAAATTAGACTATCATATAAGTTGTCTCAATCTTCCCATAATCTTTACTTTTCCGCTGATACTGTCCTATCTGATACTGTCCTATAGAGTATATTTCTTATTAAATATACTCTATCTAAATTATTTTTATCGTCATTATTTTTCTCCACAATACATATAGTAACAAAATACACCCCTAAGATATAGAATGTTGAATTGTGGTAAATAAATCCACTGATAAAAAATAATATACCTGCCACTAGATACAAATAGTCACATATTTTTTTCTTAATCACTTTTTTCTCCTAATTCATAAATATTTTTTGTACTAAAAAACATTGACTAATAGTTATTAGCAAATAGTTATCATTAAATTAATCAAACGAACTACATTTGATCTATTAATAATTATCTAATGCTTTAATTAGAAAAAGGAATATAGCTCTAGACAGTTAATACGTAATCAGTCCTACACTATATTCCTTTTAAAAATTCATACAGGTTGTATACATCCATCTAATTTTTTTATACACTAAAATTCGTCTATCTTTCGCATAGTTGCACATATTATTGTTAAAGGTTATCGTATTTTTTTCACTGCACGTCCGCTAGAAGAAACAGCGATATGGAATACCGTCTGTTCTCATAGTGAAACTTCCTGTATTACTTTTGATATTCCGATGAGAAAGCAGTATGTTGTTTTTAGAAATAATAAGACTGTATAGGCCTACACCTTTTGTATAATGGTTTCTACTTTTGCCATATAGAAACGTTTCACACCACCAATAATATATTTTATAATATCCTTTTTACCTATAACAAACACCCCTTCTTTGGTAGATGACACCACTCTACCGATGAAGGGGTGTTTTACACAAATTATTTTACAATCTCGATTAAAAAGTACAATATATCTGTTTAAATCAATAACATATGGATTGACTTCACAATTTTTATTAAGATATTTTTATTTTAAACACAAAAAAATCTTTATTTTGTAGAGCTTTATATTTTATATTATAATTATTCAAAAGATTGCTTACAATATATAATCCTAAACCATTACTACTTTCCTTATTCAAATCAAATTTGACTTCAAATAATTTAGTTATATCAGAAACTTTATTATCTCTATATGAATTTTCAATATACAACCAGCCTTTATCTAATCCAATATTAATAATTCCATTTACGTCAGTATATTTTATTGCATTGCTAATCAAATTAGATAGAATAATCTTTAAAGCTGTTTTTCCTATATAAACATTCT
>ERZ857801.2626-NODE-2626-length-14579-cov-5.807216_pt1 | contig 14579 bp, 8 predicted proteins | sample MGYA00519762_ERZ857801 | MGnify/ENA primary metagenome ERZ857801 (study PRJEB31778, sample SAMEA3449368) | human gut metagenome | biome: human gut; feature: human-associated habitat; material: faeces | place: United Kingdom | collected 2010/2012 ...
CAGTACAAGCCCAAAACAGTTAATCTACGAATCCGCGCTATCAACTGCTACCTCGAAAGCATCGGAAAGGATTCATGGAAATTGTCATCCGTCAAGGTGCAGCAGAAAGCCTTCCTTGAAAATGTCATTAGCGAAGCAGACTACATCTACTTCAAAAACTGCCTGAAGCGCGATGACAATATGCTTTGGTATTTTGTCATTCGCTTTTTGGCTGCCACGGGTGCACGTGTCAGCGAGCTGGTGCAAATCAAAGTTGAACACATTAGGCTTGGACACCTCGACCTTTATTCTAAAGGTGGAAAGCTGCGCCGCATCTACATTCCTAAATCATTGCAGGATGAAGCCATTGTCTGGTTGGAAGAAAAACAACAGGACAGCGGCTTTATCTTTTTGAATCGTTTTGATGAACGAATCACTACAAGAGGTATTTCTGGACAGCTGAAAAAGCTGGCGATAAAGTATGGCATTGATCCTGCGGTGGTTTATCCCCACTCTTTCCGGCATCGGTTTGCAAAAAGCTTTTTGGAGCGGTGCAGCGACATTGCATTCCTTGCAGACTTGATGGGTCATGAAAGTATTGAAACGACGCGAATTTATTTGCGCAAAACTGCAACCGAACAGAGGACTTTAGTAGATAATATCATAGACTGGTAAAAAAGCAAGGGATGTGCTTCAGCAAACAAGCGCATCCCTTACTTTTATAATATGTAATCAATTTTTTTGCACAGCTTAATTATTGCATTGCAAATTCTAATCTGCTCATTTTGAGGGGGAACGGGAATCAAATAATTTCTAAGATAATTAAGAGACACAAATGCTTGAACGCCTCCAGTAGCATCTTTTTTCATATAGGTCTGTGCATATCTGAGAAATATATATACATAGTCCATAATTATTTCATCAGAAATTTTCTTAAATAAGGCCATGTTTTTTATGCTGAATTCTTGGCTTCCGCGGTAAAGGACGGGATTGCCTATACTTCCTATCATAGCAAACAGGATGTCGCCATCATCAACTTTCGAGCGTTGTTTAATTGATAAATGATCTTCAATAGAAATAAATTTTGCAGTTGAAAAATCAAGATAGCCGTTAGAGAGGTTTTTGCTTGTAATAAGTGGAATGCCATGTTCGACATATTTGGGCGTATCATGAGTTCCATCTCGAACATCCATACAGCTTTTGATTCTTGCCCATTCCCAACTTTCGGGAATCTCAAACGGCAACTCATCATCGATACAGCGTTCAATTCCATCGACCTTCTCATAATAAGAATTATCTCGTCTGAAAATGACCGATTCATGCTTGTCACGTTTGATTTTGCCCTCTTTGACAAGCTGTTCTTTTTCTGTGCGAATACGCTCCAACAGAACGGATGCTGGTTCGTCAGCAGGATCTTGAGGAACCAACTTGCCTTGTACTGCATATTGAAGAATTGATTTCTTCAAGTCATCCGGGAAAGCCAAATTCAGATTTGACAGTATAGTTTCAACTGAACCATACTTTTTAAGATACGGCGTAAGCTGTTTGATTTTTTCTACGATGCGCCTTTGTTCAGCAAGTGGCGGCAAAGGAAAGTAAATAGAGTTAAGTGAATTCTGAACGAGATGTTTTATAGTCATTCCTTTGCTATAATTGTCCAATATTTTTGCGCCCTTATAGCTTTCCATCAGTAACTGGAAGAAGCGTGGCTCGATATTACCGTAAAAGCGGACACGATGAAGTGCATTCTGATAATACATTTCTTCATCTCTATCCCATACAGCAGAACGGCCAACATCACCGCCTTCACAGATAAGCAAGTCTCCCTTGTTCAGCTGGTACTTCAATAATTCAGAATCTTCAAAACGAGCCTGTTTTACGGTTGATAAATCAATACCTGTCCAATAAACATTGATGCTGCATAGATACGGGCGATATTCACCAATGTTTTTTGATTTATCTAGTGTTTTACCTAGTGCGGTAACAGCTATCTGTTTTAAAGTAACCCACTCCCAGCTCTCCGGGATGTCAAACGGCACTTCATCTGCAATGCAGACAGGCTCATTTTTGCCGACCTTCTCATAAGGCAAATTATCGGCTCCACGGAAAATCACAGACGGATTCTTTTCCTTTTTGATTTTGCCCTCTTTGATAAGCTGTTCTTTTTCTGCACGAATGCGTTCCAGCAGCACAGAAGCAGGCTCGTCATTGGGGTCTTGCGGAACAAGTTTGCCCTGCACTGCCATTTGCAGAATGGAATTTTTCAGTTGCTGTCCTGTCATTTTTTCTTCCTTATCTATGTGGCTCAGTCCTGTGCATCAAGGTCAATGCCCAGAATCTCCGTGATCTGAGCAAGGATTCGGTCAATGTCTGCGTTCAGGCTGGCGCGCTTCTCCTGATACTGCTGAATCAGCTCCTTGGGCGGTAAGATTTCCTCTTCCTCATGCGGATAGCCACACAAGTCAATATTATAGTTGCGGTCTTTGATCTCCTGCACGGTATACTTTTTGGCCTTGTCAAACCCGTCCAGCTGAATTTCTTTGCGGTCATTCCACCATTCTACTGCAGGAGCAAAGTGTTCCAACTTCATGGGCTTGGTCTTGCTGAAATGCTTGTAGCCTTCCGGCATATCCAGACGATAGAACCATGTCTCCTTTGTTGGGCCGGTATGGTCAAAGAACAAAATGTTGGTCGTAATCGATGTATATGGGGAGAACACACTGCCCGGCATACGGATGATGGTATGGACATTGAACTCGGAGAACAGCTTCGTCTTGATTGCTACTTTGGCATTGTCTGTGCCGAACAAAAAACCATCCGGCAGAATGACTGCTGCGCGGCCATTTTCTTTCAGTCGATACATAATGACGGACATGAACAGGTCTGCTGTTTCGCTGCTGGCAAGGTCAGCCGGAAAGTGATTTTTAACATCGTTTTTCTCAGAACCACCATAGGGAGGGTTCATCAAGATAACATCTACCTGATCGTCCTCGGTATAGTCCAGAACATCCCGAAGCAACGTGTTATCGTGGAACACCTGCGGCACATCCAAGTCATGCAGCAGCATATTGGTGATGCACAGCATATATGGGAACTGCTTCTTTTCAATGCCATATATGGAGTTTGCATACAGGGCTTCATCCTCTGTTGTCTTGACATTTTTATGCAGAGCTTTCAGCCAACTGGTGATAAAACCACCTGTGCCACAGGCAAAATCGGCCATCTTCTCCCCAATTTGTGGGTTGATCATCTGCGCCATAAAATCAGTTACGGCGCGCGGCGTATAAAATTCACCTGCAGAGCCAGCACTTTGCAGCTCTTTTAGAATAGTTTCGTAAATTTCCCCAAACGCATGACTTTCTGCATAATCACTCAGGTCAAGCTCATCGATCACATTGATAACTTGTCGGAGCAAAACACCATCTTTCATATAGTTGTTGGCATCTGCAAAGGTAGTCTGCACGATTGCTTTTTTGATGGGCGTAGAAGCGTCCACAGGTAACTTTTTCAAGGTGGGGAACAGCGTATTGTTGACAAATTCCAACAGTGTGTCGCCCGTTATGCCCTTACCATTTTCATCGTGCGCCCAGCTACGCCAGCGGCAGGGTTCAGGAATAATCGACTGATAATCTTTTTCGTTCCACTCCCAGTCATCCTCTTTGGCATCGTACACTTTCAAAAAGAGCATCCATGCAATTTGCTCAATGCGCTGCGCATCACCGTTGATACCTGCATCGTTCCGCATAATATCGCGGACACGCTTCACAAAATTCGATAAATTTCCCATTGTTATGCAATTTCTCCTTCATAGATTGCCTGTTCCAGTTCCTTAACAGCTTTCAGATACCCGTCTTTCCCGCCAAAGTAAGAGGCAATCTTTTGAGGCTTGCCCATTTTCAGGAACGGGTCAAGCCGCAGAATTTCCGTTTTCTCAATCTCATAAATGCCAGTATTCATATACTTGTCCAGAAGTGCTTCCAGAACATCTCTTGCTGCACCGCTGTATTTGCTTAGAAAGTCGCGTTTTTTGACATTTTCTGCTCGTTCTCTGCGCGTCAAAGGCTTTTTATCAAACGCAACATGGCAGATAAAGTCAAAGTCGTCCACATCCGTCATGTTCTGGTCGGCCTTTAGTGCTTCAAGGTCAATACCATGCTCCAAAAGAAGCTCCCGGATTTTTTCTTTCTTTTCTTCAGCAGACCATTGACGGATAAAATTGTCCAGCGAAGCGTACGAGCCACGGATATTCTCTTTTGTGTAGTCAATAATGCTTTCCTGCCGGAGAAGCTTTCCGCCTGCATCATAAACGGAAACCGTTTTGTAGATGATCTCCACCCGGCAGCCATCTTTATCAACGATTGGTTTGGGTTTCTTGGGGTCTGGCCGAACAGGAGGATCAGAGTTTCCGGTGTCTTTTTTCGGTACGGGCTTATCCTTTTCTTTTTCAGGATCGAAGTCTTCGTTCATTTCAATCGGGCCATCCCAATCCGGGTCGGCAAAAAGGCGGCTCACATTTCGGAAGTCCATCACAACAAAATGGGTCTTGCCTTCTTTTTCGCGCAGACGGGTTCCACGGCCAATGATCTGCTTAAACTCTGTCATAGAGCCAATCATTTCATCCAAGACAATCAGCTTTGTCATCTTGCAATCCGAACCCGTGGAGAGCAGCTTAGAAGTAGTTGCAATGACCGGGTATTTTTCTCGAACAGAGATAAAATAATCTAGCTTGCTCTTTCCATAAGTATCACTGCCTGTAATGCGAACAACATAATCGGGATTCTGCTTCATCATGTCGGCATTTTGGTTTGCCAACGCCATCCGCATACGCTCTGCCGCTTCTTCGGTTGGGCAAAATACGATGGTCTTAGCCATGCGGTCAGTGCTTTTCAAGTATCGCGTGATTTCGGCAGCAACTTGATTGATACGATCCTCTATAATAATGTTGTAGTCGTAATCGCTATTTGTATAAATGCGATCTTCGATTTCGTTTCCGTAAATATCGCGCTGGCCCTTGCGTGGACGCCATCCCTCACCAATATCAGTCATAACATTGATTACCTTAAAAGGTGCAAGAAAACCGTCCTCGATTCCTTCTTTCAGACTGTAAGTATAGATGGGTTCACCAAAGTAGTCGATGTTGGAAACATATTTGGTTTCTTTAGGCGTAGCGGTCATGCCGATTTGCGTAGCAGAAGCAAAATATTCCAGAATTTTGCGCCAGTTGCTTTCTTTCTTCGCCGAGCCACGGTGACACTCATCGACAATAATCAGGTCAAAGAAATCCGGGCTAAAGAGCTGTGACAGCTTATCGAGTGCATTTTCAGCGTTCTCGTCTTGTTCTTCGTTCTTTCCAGCGAGCTGCTGATAGAGAGAAAAATAGACCTCATAAGAAGTAATCGTGCGAGGGTCGTCCTTAGAAAAATTCACCTTATGAATGACCTTTTCCAGCGGCGCAAAGTCCTGTTGGATAGACTGGTCAACAAGATTGTTCCGGTCCGCAAGATAGAGAATCTTTTTCTTTAAGCCGCTTTTGAGCAGACGATATACAATTTGAAATGCCGTATAAGTTTTACCTGTACCAGTTGCCATTAACCAGTAAAAGCCGATTTTGTCCTCTTGCAATCGCGTCCAACGTGCGGTTGATGGCAATGCGCTGGTAATAGCGCGGTGGGTAAGTGTTTTGGCTGCTGTAATATGGCTGTGCAATTAATTTCTCCTGCACATCTGTCAAACCAGCTCCATCGTTTGCACCTGCTTTGTACCGCTCAACCAGCTCTTTTTCTGTTGGGAATTCGTCAAGGCCAAAGGTGCGTTCTTTGCCCGTCAAGAAGTCATGTTCTGCAAAGCCATCCCCATTTGAGCTAAAGGCAAACGGAACATCCAACATCTGCGCATAGGTCATGGCCTGCTGCAATCCGTGGGAAACCGTATGATTGTTGTCTTTTGCTTCGACAATGGCAATCGGATTGTTCGCGCTTAGGTAAAGTACATAGTCTGCACGTTTCGACTTTTCACGGGCCACGATGTTACCTTTGAGATTGATACGGCCATCTGTGATTTTTGTTTCCAGCGTGATGTGCTGGTTGTTCCACTTTGCCGTGATTGCGGGTGTGATGTAGTGAAACTTAACATCTTCTTCGGACATTTGACTCTTTGAAAGCACCGCCATACAGACAACCTCCTGCATTGTAGAATCCCGAAAACTTCCAGATAATCAATATTATCGGAAGTTGTATGCCGCAACGACCTTTAAGGTTAAACTACTCCAATTATTACTATACCACGACTTGATTCGGTGGGCAACAAGACAATACCAGTATTTTTCCGAAATACTCTTAATATCTTCCAAACATGAAAAGCACCCCTGCCAATCCATGTGTCATCGCACATTTCATTGGCAGGGGTGCTTGTGTTTATTGTAGGCTGCTTTCCGTTTTACTGATGCAAATTATCAAATTTGGTGGTAAGTTGGTGGTAAATCCACGTTGTTCCAGTATCGAACACCACAATTTCAAACGAAACAAAGCCGTTTTTTACGTTTTACTGCTCAATCGGCTTCATCGTGGGGAACAGCAGCACATCACGGATAGAGGCACTATCGGTGAGCAGCATCACCAGACGGTCTACGCCGAAGCCCAGACCGCCCGTGGGGGGCAGACCGTACTCCAGTGCGTTGACGTAGTCGTAATCCACCTGAGCCTTGCAGTCGGGCTCAATGGCCTTGCGCTCGGCGACCTGACGCTCAAAGCGGCCCTTCTGGTCGATGGGGTCGTTCAGCTCGCTGAAGGCGTTGCCGTACTCGGTGCAGTCGATGAAGTACTCAAAGCGCTCGGTGAAAGCAGGATCGTCCGGCTTGCGCTTGGCCAGCGGGCTGATCTCGACAGGATAATCATAGATAAAGGTGGGCTGGATCAGCTTGTCCTCAACAAAGGCATCGAAGAACTCGGCCAGAATGGCACCCTTGGTGGGAACCTCGGGCAGCTCCACATGATGCTCCTTGGCAGAGGCAATGGCATCCTCGTCGGACTTCCAGTCGTTGAAGTCCACACCGGAATACTTCTTGACAGCCTCCACCATGGTCAGGCGCTCCCAGTGGCCCATATCGATCTGCTTGCCCTGATAGGGAATGACCATGCTGCCGCAGATCTTGAGGGCAAGGCGCTTGTACAGCTCCTCCACCAGATCCATCATGCCGTGGAAATCGGTAAAGGCCTGATACAGCTCAATGCTGGTGAACTCGGGGTTGTGCTTGGGGTCCATGCCCTCGTTGCGGAAGATGCGGCCAACCTCATACACGCGGTCCATACCGCCCACGATCAGGCGCTTGAGGTACAGCTCGGTCTCAATGCGCAGCACCATGTCCATGTTCAGGCTGTTGTGGTGGGTGTAGAAGGGGCGGGCGGAGGCACCGATCTCAAAGGGGGTCAGGATGGGGGTATCCACCTCCAGGAAGCCCTTCTCGTCCAGATAGGCGCGGATCTCTTTCAGGATCTGGCTGCGCTTGACGAAGGTATCCTTCACCTCCGGGTTGGCGATCAGGTCCACATAGCGCTGACGGTAACGCATTTCGGTATCGGTCAGGCCGTGGAACTTCTCGGGCAGGGGGCGCAGGCTCTTGGCCAGCAGGGTCAGCTCGGTGGCACGAACACTCAGCTCGCCGGTCTTGGTGCGGAACACCTCGCCCTTGACACCGATGATATCACCCACGTCCAGCTTCTTGAAGGCAGCATAGGCCTCCTCGCCCAGCTCGTCGCGGCGGACATACAGCTGGATATCGCCCTTGTCATCGCGCAGGTGGGCAAAGCTTGCCTTGCCCATCACGCGCTTGGACATCATACGGCCAGCCAGCGCGACCTGCTTGCCGCTGTCGGTCTCGTTGGGCAGATCCTTGAACTCTTCCTTCAGGTCGGCAGAGTATGCGTCCTGCGGGAACTTGGTCAGGGTGAAGGGGTCGTTTCCGGCAGCCTGCAGGTCGGCCAGCTTCTGGCGGCGCACCTGCACCTGCTCGCTCTCAGACAGGCCCTGAGCGGGGTTTCTCTTTTGCTCTTCCATGGTTTCCTCCCGTTCAGGCTCAGTTTGCGGCGTGGGTAATGGCCAGCACTTCGTACTCGACGGTCTGGCCGGAGGGCAGCAGGACTTCAGCCTTCTCGCCCACGGCCTTGCCCAGCAGAGCGTGGCCCACGGGGCTCTCGTCGCTGATCTTGCCGTTGATGGGGTCAGCCTCGGTGCGGCCAACGATATCGTACTCCTCGGCCTCATCATCGCCGATCATCTTGATGGAAACATGGGTGCCAACAGCAACGCTGTCCACGCTCAGCTCGCTCTCGTCGATGATCACAGCGTTCTTGACCATCTGCTCCAGCTCGGTGATGCGGTTCTCCACCAGACCCTGGGTGTTCTTGGCTTCATCGTACTCACTGTTCTCAGAAAGGTCGCCGTGGCTGCGGGCTTCCTTGATCTCCTCGGCCAGCTCCTTGCGGCGGACCGTCTTGAGGTATTCCAGTTCGTCCTGCATCGCCTTCAGGCCGGAAGCGGACATCTTGATTTCTTGTGCCATTTTGGATCTTCTCCTTGTCTATTGGATTGACGCAGCCGCAAAGCCGCGCACGAATGCTATTATGACTGTTCTATTATAATAGCAAGCCGGGAGCTTGTCAATAAAAACCACGGCGCTAGAGCGGAAAAAGCGGCGGTTTCGGCTCCCGCCCCTATGCAGAAGCGCCCCACCGGTTCCCCGGCAGGGCGCTTCCACAGGTTATTTGGGAATAGAGAATGGTTCGGTTGTGGGGGCAACCCCCCAGTCGCTTTCAGCGACAGCCCCCGCTGATCGGGGGGCCCTTGGCATGGCGGATAGTTTCACCTTTTTGCCAAGGCCGCCCCTATTAGGGGCGGTGGCATCCCGAAGGGATGACGGTGGGGTTTACTTTTCCTGTGCCTTATTCCACACGCGGATCACTTCAACACGGCTCACGGAATCGGTATCCACATAGGTCTCGCCGTTGTCCTTTGCGGCCTTGAGCAGATCGTTTTCCACAGCCCAGGCAATGGCCTTCTGGGTATCGGTGGCATCGGCGGGCAGAACTGCGGCGGGTGCGGGCTTACCGGCATGGTTCCACACCAGCAGGGCCAGCTCGGCACGGTTTGTGGGGATGGCAGTACCAGCGGGCAGAGCGGTTTTCAGGTACAGCTCCGTGCCCAGCTGGTAGCCCTGCCATGCCAGAATGGCGGTGCCAGCAGCGGCAGTGCCGACCACGGCGGCGGTGCCCAGAATATTGGGCTCGTCCTCCTCAATGGAGGCATCCTTTGTCATGGCTTCGATGGTCACGCCACCGGCAGGCATCTGGAACTTCAGGGGGTTGTTCTTGACATCCACATCCAGCGTTTCATCGGTGGTAATCGTCCACTGGTCAAATGCAACGGCATCGCTCTGGCTGGTGTAGGTCACGGTCACGTCAGCCTTTTCGGGCACTTTGGCGATCAGCTCGCCCTTGTCGTTCTTCTCAGCCTTGATCTCTTCGTCACCATTCTTAATGGTAACATCAGCGTTCTTGACGGTCAGGGTGTAGAGCTTGGTTGCAGGGGTCAGTTCGGCAGCCTCTTCGGCAACAACGATATCCGTGCCGCACTCACTCACAATCTTGTCCCCATTTTTCAGGGCAATACCAAAGGTATGCGTACCGGCCTTGCCATAGGTTACGTCCAGCTTGCGATTCTGGCCCATCAGCGGCATCAACTCGGAAATGGTGTATTCTTTCTTGTCCAGCACTTTGCCGTTCAGCATCACACTGGTAACATCATCATCGTAGGTCAGCGAAATCTTGATGTTGTCCTTATCTTGCATGAGCTTACTAAAATCATCGCCGGGAGTAACCGTGACATTCACATCAGCAGGGGTGTTGACCAGATAGTCACTCTTGGAAACCTTTGCGGTCAGCGAAGTGTTCGTATATTTACGCCAGCCCGCATAAAGAGTAATTGCCTTGGTAATAGGCTCGTTCTTGTATTCAGTAGTGCACTCTGCGTCCGTGTACCAACCTGTAAAGACCCATTCGTTGGTACTGTCGCTCAGCTCAGGCAGGCCAGTAACAGAGTCACCATATTCAACAGTTTTGTCAGCAGGCTTTTCATCATGCCCATTGTTGTTAAAGGTCACAGTGTAATTGTTCTTTGCCCACTTGGCGTAATAGGTTTTACCCGTTACGGGGGTAGTATCCTCGGTTTCGGTCTGGCATTTAGCGTCCTCATACCATTTTGCGGTACATCCAGCCTTGGTTACGCTGTCAAAACCGGTCTTATTCATGTCAACAATGCCGCCATCGACAACAAAGACAATGCCTACATTTTTACCCAACCCACTATCATTGTTGGTTGCTCTCGGATTTGCAGATTCGTCATTCACATAAATGCACACATTGGGATTAAGTGGTTGTCCACTCGTAGAAGAGCCCAGGCAACCGTTCATATAATGAATCTCGTCGCAACCTGTAAAATCAATCTTCTTCAAATTTGCACACTCACAGAAAGTTCGATTTCCAAGTTTTACGTTATTGGCTCTCACCGCAAAGGTTTCAAGCGCCTGTGCGTTACGGAAAGATGCTACCACAGCTTGTTTTCCATCTTTATCCTCATATTCATCTTCTGTGTAAGTATCAACATCGATGTCAACATGCTTCAGTGTAGTATTTCCAGAGAAAGCATAGGTATTTTCAGCTGGAATGTGCGCATCTCCGCCTGTTACATTCAATGTTTCCATACTCGGAAATACTGACGGTCGCACATATTGCAGGTTTTGGCCACAAACATTTACCGTTGTTATTCCAGCATTTTTAGAAAATATATCGTGCCAAAGACTCCCGTCTGTTTGATCTTCCTTACCACTCTTTAACGCACCTTTTAACTCAACTGCATTGATTGTGGTCACCGCAGGATCACTTCCACTTCCCCTAAAAGGATCTCCACCTGTACAAATGACTTCTGCACCATCCAGAATATCAAGTTCTTTGATGCCGCACGCAGTAAATACCTTTTCCCCTAATGTTACCTTGCCCCGAAATGTCAATTTATTAAAATTTTGACAAGCATAAAATGCAGAATCTCCAATGTTACTGATTCCTTCCGGCACATCTAATGTAGTAATAGCTGTCGAATAAAATGCGAAAGGTTGAATCTTTTTTACAGCACTGCCTAATGTAATATCTGTCAATTCTGTACATCCATTCGCAAAGCTTCTCGGTACTTCCTCAGTATTTACAATCAGTTTCTTCAATCCAGAACCATTGAACGCATTAGAATCCGTACCTCTCAAACCAATCTGAATACCATCTGTCAGCGTAAAACTCTCAAGATGAGGCATCTGCTCAAATGCACGGGCACCAATATACTTCAAATTGCTCCAGTTATCAAAATCAACTGTAAACTGTGTTCCACGGAACGCAGCACAACCAACGCCAGTAAAGCTACTGGGAAGCCACTTCGTCAGCTCTTTGCCGTCACCCAGTTTGGAGCAGAAATCAAACATACTGGTTGGAACATATGTACCAGTATACGTTCCACCATTCGTATCGTTATCCTTAAGGCTAGGTGCCGTAAAATTGGGTGCCCATTCAACATCCGTAAGTTCACTATCTGCGCGGTAGATGTAATCACCCAAATAGTTAATGCTTGCAGGAATATTTGTCTTGGTCAGTGCAGTAAGATTTCGGAAAGCATTACCACCAATACCGGTAACGCCCTCTTCAATTTTAACCTCTTTGATTACATTTGAAAAAGCTGCCCAAGGGCGGGTATCTTCCGTATTGCCGTACTTATAATCCGCCATACGGCCGGTACCAGAAATGGTCAGAACGCCGGTTTCCTTATTGAAAGCCCACTGAACACTCTTTTCCTGATTCTCTGCACCACAATAACCAGAGGTTTCTGCTTTGCTTTCGGTGCTATTCTTGCCAGTAACAGTGGTTGTCTCCGCAGTTTTGGTGCTCGTTCCCTCTGCAAACGCCGAAACCGCAGTAGCAGGCATCATGGAAACTGCCATGCTCACTGCCAAGGCGGCGCTGATCACTCGTTTCAATCTCATAAAAATCCTCCTTTTATGAATTATTCCCAAAATATAACCATGCCCGCACAAAGCAAAAAGAGCGCCGCACCGGCCAAATGGCTGGTACAACGCTCTGCGTTTTGTACTTTGGGAATCTACCGCCCCTTGAGGTGATGCCCATGTGCGGTATGGTTGAGAAAGTGCGGCTGGCTGCCATATTACAGGCCCTTTAGCTTTGCGTCGCAGCCTTTCGATTGGTTTGCCGATTCTTCTGTTTTTATGCGGCAACTTACACAAAAATCATAAAACTTTTTTTTTTTTTGTCAATAACCCAAAAACATCTTTGGCAAGTTGCACAAAAGCGACAGTGTTTGTATGACATTTTCGGATAGCAGCATCTCCCCGGGGAGAAGTGTTCCGTTTGGGAAAAGGCGGCGTGTTTCCTCGCTTTTTCGTTGAAATATGCCAAGTTTTATGATATAGTAGTAGTCGTTTTTACGTTTCACTCCCCTATTCTCCCCGCGGAAAGGAAGCATCCATGAACCTGACAAAGCAGTTCTTCAAGTATGTGTCGCAGAATATTTTCGGTCTGATCGGCACATCGTGCTATATTCTGGCCGACACCTATTTCATCGCCCAGGTGGCGGGCACCGACGGCGTGACCCTGCTGAACCTCTGCCTGCCCATGTACAACCTGATCTTTGCCTTCGGCTCGATGATCGGCCTGGGTGCGGCCACCCGGTACGCCATCCTGCAGGCGCAGGGCGAGGCGCGGGCGCAGCGGTATTTTTCCAACGCCATCCTCTGCGCCTGCCTGATCGCCATCCCGTTCATGCTGGCGGGCGCGTTCTGCCCGGGCACGCTCCTGCAGCTCATGGGCGGCGATGCGGACATTGTGGCGCTGGGCCTGAACTACACCCGCATCTTCCTGCTGTTCACACCCTTCTTCATGTGCAACTACATCCTCTCGGCCTTCGTCCGCAACGACGGCGACCCGTCCCTTGCCATGGTGGCCACCCTGAGCGGCAGCCTGTTCAATGTGGTGTTCGATTACATCTTCATCTTCCCCATGGAGCTGGGCCTGCCCGGCGCGGCGCTGGCAACCGCCATCTCGCCGGTGCTCAGCATCGCCATCTGCAGCCGCCACTTCTTTCAAAAGAGCAACACGCTCACCTTTGTCCGGCAGGCCCCCTCGGCCCGGCTGCTGGTGCAGAGCTGCCAGCTGGGCATCTCCGGCTTTGTCGGGGAGCTCTCCTCTGCTGTGACCACCACCGTGTTCAATTTCCTGCTGCTCCGGCTGGCGGGCAACGTGGGCGTGGCCGCCTACGGCGTGGTGGCAAACTTTGCGCTGGTGGCAACAGCCATCTTCAACGGCGTGGCCCAGGGTGCCCAGCCGCTGATCAGCCAGTGCTACGGCAAAAATGAGATGACCGGAGCAAAAAAGCTGCTTCTGCTGGGCTGCGGCACCGCGCTGGCGCTGGCGGCGGTGTTGTACGGTGCCGTGTTTGGCTTTACCAATACCTTTGTTGCCCTCTTCAACAGCGAGAACTCTGCTTTGATGGCCGAATATGCCCACAGCGGTATGCGCATCTACTTCCTGGGCTACTTCTTTGCAGGCTGCAATATTGTTGCGGCGGGCTATCTGGGCGCGGTCAACCGCCCCACCGAGGCCACCATCACCTCGGTCAGCCGGGGCGTGGCCGCCATCGTCACCTGCTCGCTGATCCTGAGCGCCCTGTTCGGCATGAACGGCGTGTGGTCGGCCTTCCCCGCCGCCGAGGCCATCACGCTGGCCCTGACGGTGTTCCTGCTCAAGCGCCCGCAGTCTGTGTGCGGCTGAACGCCTCCACGGAAAAGAGCCGGGTGCTGCCCCGGCTCCTGAACATTTTAAATATACAGTGCCTGCTCCCGCTGGCTTTCCGCCGGGCTGAGGGGCCGCGCTGTCTGACCGGCCAAGGCCCGCCACTGTGCGGGGGATTGGCCGGTCTCTTTTTTGAACACCCGGCACAGGTAGTTGGCACCGGAAAAGCCGCACAGGCTGGCTACCACGTCCAGTGTGTACTCCCGGTGGAGCAGCAGCCGCTGGGCTGCTTCAACGCGCACAGTGGTGAGGTATTTGCCCGGCGGCACGCCAATGGCTGCGGTAAAGGTGCGCACCAGATGGCTCTTGGACACGCCCAGCCGTTCGCTCAGCTCCTCCACGCCGTAAAGGCCCGCGTAGTTTGCGCGGATGTCCTCAATGGCGGCCTGCACCAGCGGCGGCAGGGCGGACGCAGCACTGTCGGCATCGGCCAGCTCACACAGCAGTGCGTAGGCCAGCTGGCTGCGGGCACGGCTGTGGGAGGATTTTTCCTCGGCCAGACGGCCCATCAGTTCGGCAGCGGCCGGGGAGGAACCGCCCTTGGCAAGGAAGGGCAGTTCGTGCAGCCCGGCCAGAAACTGGGAAGCCGCCTGTCCGGTAAGCTGGACGCAGAGCAGATGGCAGATGCTTTCCGGCACAAGGGCCAGCGGGGCACGGCTCAGGATCAGGTGCCCGGCAGGCACGGACTGCGGCGGCAAAATGAGC
>ERZ857801.2631-NODE-2631-length-14555-cov-9.540759_pt1 | contig 14555 bp, 8 predicted proteins | sample MGYA00519762_ERZ857801 | MGnify/ENA primary metagenome ERZ857801 (study PRJEB31778, sample SAMEA3449368) | human gut metagenome | biome: human gut; feature: human-associated habitat; material: faeces | place: United Kingdom | collected 2010/2012 ...
CATTCCGTGGTTCGCCTTCGGCTTCATCGCGGTCATCGGCCTCAATTCGCTGCTGCAATACCTGACCGGGGCGGAGAGTGTCCGCGACATTCCGTTGAACGGCGCCATCGAATATGTCGATACGTTCATGCTGACGATGGCCATGACGGCGCTGGGTACGGAAACGAGCATCGACAAGTTCAAACATGCCGGGGCGAAGCCCTTCGTGCTGGCGGGACTGCTGTATGTCTGGCTGGTCGTGGGCGGTTATTTCGTCACCAAATACCTGGTCGGGATCCTGTAACGGGGTTTTCGGCCGGGCGGCTTCCGGAGGGATCCCGTTTTTGCGCCCGGCTCCATTTTATGCCGATATGGCGCCTATCCGCCTATCCGCCTGCATCGTCTGCATTGCCGGGGATGCCGGGAAAGAAATCCCGCCGCTGAACGGCCTATGCCGGTCGGAACCGTTGTCTTGCTGGAAGCGATCCGCTTTTTACGCTAAATTCGGCAGAGTGGGGGCTTCGTGCTCCGAATAGCGGAGGACTGCCTCCCGTACGAAGTCCGCGAAACTGCGGGCTTCTTCGTAGGTGATGGCGCCGGGATAGCTCATCAGCACCAGCCGGTGGGGCGTGAAAGGCTTGCGGAACGACGGGTGGATGTACCGGTAGGGGTTGGCGACGAACCCCAGCCGCTCGTAGAAGTGCAGGCGGCGGATCGAAATGTCGTCTGCGGGCGGGTCGATCTCGAGGATGACGCGCCCGACCTTCCGGCAGAAGGCCGAGAGTGCCGCGGAGCCCATGTTTTGTCCCCGCAGGGCGGGTGAGACGGCCAGGTGCTCGACATAACGGTACCCGTCGGCACCCCAGTGGAAGAGGATGCCGATGAACTCGTCGCCGCGCCAGATGCCGTCGGCTTCGAAATTCGGGTCGCCGAATGCCCGGTCGTAGCCTTCGGCGTTCCAGCGTTCGTTGTAGGGGAACGACTTTTCGTAAAGCTCCCAGGCCTCGGCCCAGCCTTTGTCCGAGCGGGACTTGAAAGGTATGAATTGCAGTGGTCGTGTCATCGTCCGTATTGTTTTGCGCAAAATTACTACAAATTCCGCGCATTACCAATCCGGTTGTGCCGGGAGGGGCGTTCCGTGACATAATGGTAAAAGGGACACCCCGGAGCGGGTGTCCCTTTTACTGCCTTGCGGCGTGAACTTTTTATTACTCCGTTTTCCCTCCGGTGATTTCCTCGGGGATGCCGTCGCAGCGTTCGTAGACCGAAATGTCCGAGCGGTCGTCCTTGGCTGTCCATATCATCTGTGTCTTCGAAAAGTCGGTCACGATGTAGCGGTGCTGCCAGTCGCCTACGCTGTAATCGTAGTTTCCGTAGATGATGGCGCCCAGCTCCTCGTCGGTTTCGATGGCGAAGCGTCCCGTGAGCTTGCGGGCGCCGAAGCTGTCTAAGTTCTGGTACATGACGTACTTCTGGTCTTTGCGGATGAACTCGATGTATACGTAGCTGCCCTCGGCGAGGGGCGCGCCGTTCCATTGGGCGAGCTGCCACGTGCCGGCGAGGTTGTTGGGCGTGACATCCAGGGGGGCTACATACGACTTGTCGTCATCGCAGGCGCAGAAGGCCGTCGCGATAAGTGCAAGGAGCGTAAATCTAAAAATTGTTTTCATATTACTCGTTTTTGTCTGTTTCTTACTCTGTTTCTTCGAACCGGATTTGCAGCGCACGATCAGCGTCGACATACGCTATGTGCTCTACATGATCGACAAGTGGGGGAAATGCCCGCGGCTGATTGAGGAATTGAAATTGGTGAAGTAATAGTGGGGGCGGATTCCTTTTGGCTTGATCAGAAAGCGACCAAAGGAAGTTTACCTGAATATATTATATTAAAAAAGTGCCGGGAAGGATGGAGTGAAACCTCCTTTCCGGCACTCTGTTTATATGACAAGTGTGCTTTTTCTGTTTAATCAATCTTGCAGACATCCACATCACAATTCAGCAATAAGAACGGCAGCAGCCATTTCATATAAATGTTTTGCAAAACTAACCATCATACTATCATATTCGTTCGTATATTGGTTTAAACCAATATGTTATGTCATGATAGTTGCCATTTTGAACTATCATTCATCTGTCATAACCATCATGGTAAAAAACGATAACTTCTTGTGTGTCAATTGTACGATAAAAACGGGGACCGTTCGGGAAGAGGTGCGAAACCTGTTAAAACAGCTTCTTTTTTCATCAAGACAGGCTTTTCTTTTGTCAAAAACAGCTTGCAAAGCCGCTTGAGACCCGGGTGTACCCATCATGGAGACCCGGGTGCGGGAGAGGTGCAGACCCGGGTCTGTGTGAGGTCTTTACGGGGATGCGTGGATGTTTATCCGCCATGTTGGAGGTACTTTTATGCCTTGTTTTGGCATCTTTTTTGCCGATGGCTGTTTTTTTGGCTGTAAACGGAAAGTATGGAAAAGCCTTTCCGCATCCATACGCTCCTTCTCACACTTACGGCGTTCATCGCCGAACAGGTCAAGATGAGGATGCCTACGTTGTTTCTCCCGCTCAATCCACTCTTTGCCCTGCATCACAAGGAATTCAATTTTGATTCATCGGAAGATTTGTTCTGCAATTTCCTGAGTACGTACAGTCCCCTTCGGGACGATCCTCGCATGTAAAGGTTGCTTCTTTCCGTCGCTTTTGGGGTTCGGGTTTTCATATAAGGTATGAATAAAAATTTGCTTATTTTTATTAGTAGTATTGTATGTTTATTTTTTCTGACTTCAGAATGGAATAACATGCTGTCCTGATTATGTGAAGGTTCTTTTATGATTAAGAGCTAAGCATGGTCAAGGCGGTTTTAAAATTTTGTAGGATACAATGAAAGCATTATTCATAATGTCCCTTATGAACGAGTATCTTATGATGAAAGCCGGAATTTGTTTATACATGATTATGCCATAGCTAAATCCGGATTTGATTTAGTGACAGGCCCAAGAATGAAGCTAAAAGTCATACCTGGAAAATTGACATTCGATTTGGCCGATATTATCAAAAACGAGTTATACATGCATGGAGAAAATTAGATGTCAATTGTTTTTATGCTTCAGCTAAATTGTTGTTTATATATAAAAATTTCATGGCTTCCGGACAACTCATAACTCCCCAAAAGAATTATGATGATGTCGGAGTTTTCTATCGTACTCCACTTATCTACAATTTTAACGTAGGATATAATCTTAATAATTGGAATTTTGAATTAGGAACACGTAATCCATTTTCTACTTTTGTAAAAAAGAGAGAGTATACTTCGGATATCTATAGCTCATATTCCCGGAATTATGGTCCGAAAAAAACGATCATGTATTTTATGTGAATGTGAGTTATCGGTTCAACTGGGGTAAAAAGCATACATTTAAGCAAATAGAAATAGAGAAGACAAGAAACTCCGCCATATTGAAAGCAAATGAATAATTAATTATAGATATGATTTTTTCGGAAATCGATAAGGTTCCTTGTCATGTTGCATGAAACGAGGGGTTTCATTTGCAAGATAATGTTGTTGGTCTCTATTTAAATTCATTACTTTTGTAGGAAAGAAAAACAAAAAATGTCATGAAAACATTCGATCAACTAATCATCACGACCGGCTTTTTGGCGTCTGCCTCTCCTGCGATGGCAGACGAAAAGCCGGAAGCGGACTCTGGACGCCCGAACATCCTTTTCATCCTTTCCGACGATCATACCTCGCAGGCGTGGGGAATCTATGGAGGAATACTGAGCGAATACGTGAAGAACGAGAATATCCGCCGCCTGGCGGCCGAGGGGTGCGTGCTTGACAACTGCTTTTGCACGAACTCGATCTCCGTGCCCAGCCGCGCGGCTATCATGACAGGCGCCTATAGCCATCATAACGGGGTCTATACGCTTGAAGACAGGCTCGATCCGGCTTTGGACAATATTGCGAAACGCATGCAGGAGGGAGGGTATCAGACGGCCCTTTTCGGCAAATGGCATCTCAAGACGCAGCCGTCGGGTTTCGACACCTTTTCGGTTTTCCATGACCAGGGGGAATATTGGGACCCGCTTTTCAAGACCGCGGAGGGCTGGATAGACGATGATAAAGGGAAAAGCGGCAAGGTGGAGAAGGGCTTCTCGACCGACCTGGTGACCGACAAGACGATCCGGTGGATCCGTTCGCGCGACAAGGACCGACCCTTCATGATGTGTTGCCATTTCAAGGCGACGCACGAACCGTGGGATTTTCCCGAACGGTTGAAACATATTTATGACGGAGTCACGTTCCCCGAACCGGCAAACATGATGGAGTTCGGGCCGGAAGAATCCGGGCGTACGTTCCCCGGACAACCGTTGGAAGATATGGCCCGCCGATGGGGGATCGCCTCGAAAGACCCGGATTCCTGGTGGTGCAAGTATCCGGAACTGCCTTTTTCCATAGAAGGAATGGGTAAGGAAGATGCGCGCCGGAAAATCTATCAGAAGTTGATTCGCGACTACTTGCGTTGCGGAGCGGCCATCGATGACAATATCGGCCGCCTGCTGCGTTTCCTCGATGAAGAGGGGCTGTCCGAGAATACGATCGTAGTCTATGTCTCCGACCAGGGTTATTTCCTCGGCGAGCATGGCTTTTTCGACAAGCGCATGATGTACGAGGAGCCGCTTCGCATGCCGTTCGTTATCCGCTACCCGAAGGAGATCCCGGCCGGGACGCGCAATTCCGACATCATCCTCAATATTGATTTTGCCGCTACGCTGGCCGGCTATGCCGGGGTGGACGCCCCGTCGTGCAGCGAAGGCCGCAGCTTCCGCGACAATCTGAAGGGCGAGACTCCGCGCGACTGGCGGCAGTCCATGTACTACCGCTACTGGACGCACCACAAGATCCGTCCCGCCCACATGGGCATCCGCAACCATCGCTACAAACTGATGTTCCTCTACGGCGATCCGCTGAATGCGACCGGATCGGATAAGGCTCCCGTCACGCCGTCGTGGGAGTTCTACGACCTGCTCGCCGACCCCCACGAAGACCATAACGTCTACAATTCCCCCGCTTATGCCGGTGAAATCGAAAAGATGAAGCGCGAGCTGCTGAAACTGCGTCGCGAGGTTGGCGATACCGATGCCGCAACGCCCCGGATGCAGGAGATTATGGATGAGTATTATTGGTAATCATCCTTTCTTCATCTTCTTGTACTCCAGCGGCGGCATCCCCATGATCTTGCTGAAGAGGCGGGAGAAGTAGTCGGTATCTTGGATGCCTTCTGGGAAAGCAAAGGGTTGGTAACCCCTGAGAAATACCGTGAATCATGTGCTCCGATCGTCCTGCTGGCGCGCCTTCAGAAGCGTGCTTACACAAATGCGGAGACCTTTACTGCGAAGATGGCATCTATCATTTCGGTCCCGAAGCGATCCGTAAAGGGCAGTTGACTTGGCAGCTCGAAAGCGAAAGCGGAGAGATTGCGGCAAGCGGCAAGCTGTTTGTCCTTGTGGTCGATCCGGTTAAGGATATAGAGAAACGCCCGGCCATGCAACAATTGCTGACATCAGTCCGCAACTATGTCGCTTCCGACCGTTTTGCCCCGACTGTTACCCTGCAACTTTACGAACTCGATGCTTTGTTCGACTATAACAAAATCCAGGAGACGGAAACTCGTTCGGACGAAGCTATCAAGCAGTTATTAAATCAATAAACCGTATCTTTGCAGGAGACAAAGAAAGAATAATATCGATTTAATACGAATGAAAAAGGAATTTTGGCTAACTTGCATAAGCGCATGCCTATTGGCTGCCTGTTGCGAAAAGGAGTCACTGCCTGTCACACCGACAAGCAGTGACTTGCAGTTTGGTCACTTGGCCAAGACTTGGGATGAAGGAATTCCGTTGGGAAATGCCACAGTAGGAACATTAGTCTGGCAACGCGATTCTGTGCTACGTTTTTCGCTGGATCGGACGGATCTCTGGGACTTGCGCCCGATGGATAGTATTGCAGGACCGAACAATCGTTTTGCCTGGGTCTGTGAGCAGGTGAGGAAAGGGGATTATCTGCCGGTGCAGAAGAAGTTCGACCACCCTTATAACGCCTTGCCTGCCCCGTCTAAGATACCGGGGGCGGCTTTGGAGTTCCCGTTGAATATCGGGAAGGTTTCTTCCGTACATCTTTTCCTCAATAATGCCCTTTGTGAGGTGCTTTGGGAGAATGGGACGAAGTTGCAGACGTTCGTGCATGCCGACGAACCGGTCGGATGGTTTGTCTTCGAGAATCTGCCGGATACGGTTTCGCCGGAGATCATTGCACCCCGCTACAGTAACCCGGACGAGGTCGCAGGTGACAACTCGCATGCCGGTCCGGCCCTGGGACGCCTCGGATATAAACAGGGGACGATACAGAAGGAAGCCGGTACGACCACTTTCCATCAGGAAGGGTGGGGAGGCTTTTCATACGATGTGGTCGTCCGTTGGCAGCAGAAAGGCGGCACGCTCAGCGGCGTATGGAGCCTGACCTCTTCTTTGGCCGCCGACCGGGCCGACCAGGAAACGGCAGAAGCGATGGAGCGTGGCGTGGAGGCAGATTACCGCTCGCATATGAACTTCTGGAAAGGCTATTGGGCACAGTCGTCCGTCTCGCTGCCGGATACGCTCCTGCAGAAACAGTACAACAACGAGATGTACAAGTTCGGGGCGGCTACCCGCGAAGACTCCTATCCGATCTCCCTTCAGGCAGTCTGGACAGCCGATAACGGTATGTTACCGCCCTGGAAAGGAGACTACCACCATGACCTGAACACACAGTTGAGCTATTGGCCTGCCTATACCGGCAACCATTTGCAGGAGGGGATGGGCTATCTGAATACCCTCTGGAAACAGCGTGACGTGTATAAGAAATATACCCGCGAGTATTTCGGGACGGACGGGATGAATGTCCCCGGCGTCTGCACCCTGACCGGCGAGCCGATGGGCGGATGGGTACAGTACTCCATGTCGCCGACGGTCAGCGCATGGCTGGGACAGCATTTCTATCTGCATTGGAAGTATTCGGCCGACCGCATTTTCCTGAAAGAGCGGGCCTACCCGTTTCTGAAGGACGTGGCGACTTATCTCGAACAGATCTCCACAGTCGATGCTGACGGAGTACGCCGGTTGCCGCTGAGTTCCAGCCCGGAAATTTTCGACAACTCGATCAATGCGTGGTTCAAGGATATGACAAACTATGACCTTTCCTTGATGCACTTCGCTTTCAATGCCGCTTCCGAGCTGGCTTCCGAATTGGGGTTGGCAGACGAGGCCGCCCACTGGAAAGTGATCGGTGCTCAACTGCCCGATCTGAACCTGGATGAAGACGGGGCCTTGACCTTTGCAAAAGGTTTCCCTTACGACCAGTCGCACCGTCATTTCTCCCACGCCATGTCGATCCATCCGCTCGGTCTTATTGATTGGAGCCAGGGCGAGAAATCCCAGGAGATCATAAAAGCGACCTTGAAGAAGCTACAAAATTTCGGGCCTGATTACTGGTGCGGCTATTCCTATAGCTGGTTCGGGAATATGAAAGCTCGTGCCTTCGACGGGGAAGGGGCTGCCGATGCACTGCGCACCTTTGCCGAATGTTTCTGCCTCCCGAATACGTTCCATGCGAACGGCGACCAGACGAAAAGCGGAAAGTCGAAATTCACCTACCGTCCGTTTACTTTGGAAGGAAACTTCGCCTTTGCCGCCGGTATCCAGGAGATGCTGCTCCAGAGCCATACGGGCGTTATCCGGGTGTTCCCGGCTGTACCGGTTGCCTGGCAGGATGTATCTTTCGACAAACTGCGTGCCATGGGCGCTTTCCTTGTCTCGGCCGAAAAGGTGGCGGGGCAGGTGCGGCAAGTCCGTATCTTGCCCGAACAGGGCGGGACGTTGCGTCTGGCTATCCCTGAAGGATGCAAAGTCGCTTCCGTAACGGGCAACAAGGGAGATAAACTGGAGAAGGAGGGAGTCCTGATTCTGGAAACAGAGAAAGATAAAACAGTGACAGTACAATACAATTAACTTATATGAAACACGTAAACAAGATTTTAGCAGGATTGATAACCTGCTGCGTTATCCTCCTGTTCTCAGGATGCAGTCCCAGACAAGGGGAGAAGCACGATTTTTCTATCGGGAAGGGAACCTTCCTGCTGGATGGCAAACCATTTGTGATTAAGGCGGCGGAGATACATTACACCCGTATCCCCGCCGAATACTGGCAACATCGTATTCAGATGTGCAAGGCACTCGGCATGAATACGATCTGTATCTATGCGTTCTGGAATATCCATGAGCAGAAACCGGGCGAGTTCGATTTCAAGGGGCAGAACGATATTGCCGCTTTTTGCCGGCTGGCCCAGAAAGAAGGCATGTATATCATGTTGCGTCCCGGCCCTTATGTCTGCTCTGAGTGGGAGATGGGCGGACTGCCCTGGTGGCTGTTGAAGAAGGAGGATATCAAGCTCCGTACCAACGATCCCTATTTCCTCGAACGGACGAAGCTGTTCATGAACGAGATCGGCAAGCAGTTGGCCGACTTGCAGGTGACCCGGGGCGGGAATATCATCATGGTACAGGTCGAGAACGAGTATGGGGCATATGCTACCGACAAGGCGTATATCGCCAATATCCGCGATGCGGTGAAGGCAGCAGGCTTTACGGATGTCCCGTTGTTCCAGTGTGACTGGAGCTCTACTTTCCAGTTGAACGGTTTGGATGACCTGGTCTGGACGATCAACTTCGGGACAGGAGCCAATATCGATGCCCAGTTCAAGAAGTTGAAAGAGGCACGCCCCGATGCTCCGCTGATGTGCAGCGAGTTCTGGAGCGGATGGTTCGACCATTGGGGACGCAAGCACGAGACGCGCGATGCCGGGGTGATGGTTTCCGGTATCAAGGACATGCTGGACCGCCATATCTCCTTCTCGCTCTATATGGCGCACGGGGGGACGACTTTCGGACATTGGGGCGGTGCGAACAGCCCGGCCTATTCCGCCATGTGCAGCTCCTACGATTATGACGCCCCGATCAGCGAGGCGGGGTGGGCGACTCCCAAATACTACAAGTTACGTGAACTACTGACACAATATGCCGATTCCGGCCAGGTCATACCCGATGTCCCGGCAGCTTATCCTTTGATCGAGATCCCGGCGTTCACCGTCGGCGAAGTGGCTCCGCTGTTCGACAATCTGCCTGCTCCCCAGGCTTCGAAAGAGATTAAACCGATGGAGCAGTTCGACCAAGGTTGGGGAACGATCCTCTACCGGACGACTCTGCCTGCCGTAAAGGAAGGAACGACCCTGTTGATCGATGAGGTGCATGACTGGGCACAGGTCTTTGCCGATGGCAAACTATTGGGCCGTCTGGATCGTCGCAGAGGTGAAAACACGGTGGTGCTGCCGGCTTTGGCAGCAGGAACGCGCCTGGATATCCTGGTAGAGGCGATGGGACGTGTCAACTTCGATGTTGCCATCCACGACCGTAAGGGGATTACGGATAAGGTGGAACTGATTAGCGACACCGGCAGACAGGAACTGGAAGACTGGCAGGTTTACAGCTTCCCGGTCGATTACGCTTTCGTACAGGACAAGAAGTATGCAGCGGGAGACAAACTCGACGGACCGGCTTATTACCGGACTACTTTCGAGCTGGATGAAGTCGGAGACGTGTTCCTCGACATGCAGACTTGGGGAAAAGGCATGGTTTGGGTAAACGGAAAGGCGATGGGCCGCTTCTGGGAGATCGGACCTCAGCAGACTTTGTTTATGCCCGGATGCTGGTTGAAGAAGGGAAAGAACGAGATCATCATCCTCGACCTGTTAGGCCCGGAAAAGGCTGTAGTGGAAGGCCGGAAGGAACCGATCTTGGATATGTTGCGGGCTGAAGCCCCGGCTACCCACCGTGAAGAGGGGCAGACGCTGAACCTGAAAGGTGAGAAACCGGTTGCCAACGGTGCGCTGAAACCCGGAAACGGCTGGCAGGAAGTGAAGTTCGGCCGGACTGTCAAGGGCCGCTATTTCTGCCTCGAAGCATTGGATGCACAGGATGGCAAGGACAATGCCGCTATGGCCGAGTTCTATCTGTTGGACGAAGACGGCAAGCCGCTCCCCCGCCAGCATTGGAATATCTCTTATGCGGACAGCGAAAGCACGCAGTGGGGTAACTTCACTGCCGATAAGATCTATGACTTGCAGGAATCTACCTATTGGAGCACGAAGCAGGGAGACAAATATCCGCACCAGGTCGTGATCGATTTGAAGGAAGAGCAGACGATATCCGGTTTCCGCTACTTGCCCCGTGCAGAAGAAGGATTCCCCGGCATGATCAAAGGATATAAGGCGTATGTGAAAGCTACACCTTTTGCGATGTAGTTCTGTCTTTGCTCTTCCGGGCTAGCACAGGAACGAATAAAAGAAAAAAGGTTATAGGGTAAAATAAAATTCCCTATAACCTTTTTTCTTTTACTTTATAACGTATATGACTTTACCTTACAAGGTATATACTGTTTGTAGACGAGCCTTAGAAGATGTCTATTCCAGCAAGGGCGGCAGCCTCCGTATGGGCGGCGATTTCCGCTGCTTCCACTTGGACGTAGCGGGCTTTTACCGTTTGCTTGAAATGATGGTAGCGTTTGGACGGGTCGTTGATCAGGTTGCCGAATTCGAAGCGTTCCACCTCTTTCCAGTTCTTTCCGTCGTTGCTGATCCGGATGATACCGGCTACCGTGCCCTTACCGCCTTGTTTTTGCGGGGTGAAGGCAAAGCCGCTTACCGTTTGCTGGCTGCCGAGGTCGATGGCGAGGGATTGCGCGGTCTTGTCGGCTATCTTCCATCCCTTCTTGACCAGCCCGAACCGTTCCTGCAAGATAGCTCCCTTTTCTCCGTTCAGGATGGCTACCGCTTTCAGTTCGCTGTTTCCCATCAGGAAAGGTGCTTTATATTCGGTAGAGCCTGCCGATGGTTCCGTTCCGTCTGTCGTATAGTAGATCTTGAAACCTGCGTTCAGGTTCTCGGCAATGTTCTCACCGTGCGCTTTCCAGCCGAATTCTTGTGCCATCGGTTCGATGGTAACCAATCCGTCCATGCTTCTCTGTGCGCTCAACCGGGGCGGACGGGCTTTGTAGTGGTGGGCGGAGATGGTGCAGATGGCGGGTGTGAGGCGGGATTCGAGTATGCGGACCCGTATCTTGTCCGTCGTGACATCCGGGAAGCGCAGGATTCGCTTGTAGCCGATGTTGGTAGCATGGGCGATCTCTTTCCATCCTCCGTCGATCCAGGCATCCACGGCGTGTCTTTCCACCCGTTCCCCGTTGGTGGCAATCGCTTCCTGGAGAACCAGGCGGTTGAGGGTGACAGGTTGGGGAGTGGAGATGACGATTCCCGCCCCGTCCTTATCGGCCGTCACATAGGTGTCTGCATTTTGGTCGAGCACCTCTTTCGGGCCTTCTGCCTGACGGAACAGGTCGGTCCCGTAGGTTTCCCGGATTCGCTGGCCGGTTTCCTTCAGCACGGCTACATCCGTCGGAGAGAATTTCCCGTTCCGGTTGGGCGGGATGTTCAACAGGAAGGTGGAGTTGCCTCCTACGGCGCGTTCATAGATGTCGAACACATCGTCGGTGCTTCGTACTTTCTGGTGCGTGTCGTCCCGGTAGAACCAGCCTTCGCGGATGGAAGTGTTGGTTTCGGCCTGCTGGTAATGCAGGTATTTGGCTTTATAGAGCTGTTCACGGCTTCCGAGGTTTTTGTCAGTCATATCGGCGAAGTTCGACATCGTGTCCGGATTTGCCTGGTAGGGGATCACGTTCCACTCGGTCGACCGTGTGCCGCCGGCTTCATTGCCGCACCACCGGACATCTTCCCGTCCGAAGATAACGGCGTTGGGGACAAGTGCCTTGATCAGTTTTTTCCAGGCGGGGTAGTTGTAGGTCTGTCCACCTTTCCGCTTGGGATGTGCCCCGTCGAACCATACTTCGTGGATCGGGCCGTATTCGGTCAGGATCTCGAAGAGCTGGTTGAGGAAGTATTCGTTGTAGTCGTCCACTACGAATTCGAAACGGGTTTTGTTGGCAAAAGGCCGTCCGGGGACTTCCCGCGGGATGGTCCGTTTGGTGTATGGGCTGAGGTTGCCGTACAGTCCTTCCGGGTTTTCGATATGGTACAGGTCTGCCGGTGACAGATAGACGCCTAACTTCAATCCGTATTTGCGGCAGGATTCGGACAGGTCTTTCAGGATGTCGCCTTTGCCGTTGCGGAAACCGGTGGACATGATGCCATGCTTTGTGTAGCGGCTTTGCCACAGGACGAACCCGTCATGGTGCTTGACCGTCAGGATCACCATTTTCATGCCGGCGGCTTTCATGGCCTCGCACCACTGATCCGTGTCGAGCTCTTTCAGGTCGAAGACTTTCGGGTCTTCCTTTCCGCTTCCCCATTCCAACCGGGTGAAACTGTTCGGTCCGAAATGGATGAAGGCGATGAATTCGTTTTGCAACGCCGCCAACTGGTTGGGCGAAGGCACGACATGGGCGGCTTTCGCGATGATGTCCGCATGGCTGTCGCCAGCTTCGACCTTGATCGTGTTCTGAAATTGCATCTGCTTGTCCTGGGCTTGCCCCTGTAGGGACAGCATGGCTCCGAGCAGGAGGATAAAGGTGTGTTTCATGTTTATAAATGATTATTTGGAGATATTGAAATTGTTTGTTTCTACTATTTGCCCATCCCGGAGGAAGACTACCTGGTAATCCGCCTTATCCGTCCATTTCCCCTTTTCAGGGGTAAAGGTGAGGCTTGCTTTTTCATACGGTTGCAGGGGCTTGACCGTATGACGGCCCATTCCTGCCCCGGCTTGCTTGATTTCGACTGTCATTTCTCCTGATACCGATAGTCCGAAGTTCTGGATTTCCAGTTCGACTTCGTTCCGGCCTTCCCGGTAAACGGGACGTCGGCAGGACAATAGAGCCGGCTTGTAATCGACATAAGGCAGGTTCGCATATCCGAACAACAGTTTTCCGTTTTTATCCTTTCCGATCATCTTCGGAGCGAATTCATCCGGTGTGATGCCGCTTCCCTTACCGTCGAATGTCAGGATAAGGTCTTTTTCGGATGCTTCGGTTTTGACCACTTTACACCCTCTGCCGAAGTTCACTTCGTTGTATGAACCGAACCGCAGGGACGGCACATCGATCTCCCGGAGCGGGTCGAAGCCTTCTTCCGCCAGGACCTTGACCCGGATGGTTTCAGTGGAGGCCGTTATCGGTGTTCGGTTCAGGACGGATAATAGCATCCCCTTGTTCATCGGGATACAGATATTCTTCGAACTGTGGTTGTCATTGCCATGATCGTCCCATTTGACGGTGTCGATGACGGCAAAGTTCATCTGCTCTACACGTCCTTGTTTGTCTTGGAATACTTTAGGACGTTCGTATTTGAACCAATGCTCGACATGCCCGTCCCGATGGAAGGAGATGCCGGGTACATAGGCTTCCCCTTGTTCCGTCACCCAATGGATGCCGTCTTTGGAACGTTGGTAGAAAGCGATACGTCCCAGCCAGTCATTCACGATCAGGTGGTATTGCAGGGAGTCCCGCCAGATGACCGGGTCCTCGAACTCTCCTTTGACAGGCGGATAAACCCGCTTGTCCGTGATCTGTTCGTAAGGGGCGATGCCGTCTTTGCTGATCCAGATGCCTCCTCCCCGGCAAACCATCAGATAAGAACCATCCTGCCTTTTGGCAAAGCTGAGGTTGCTCAGTCCTTCGATGATCTTCCGGTCGCGGGGATTGAACGTAAACTTTCCGTATTGCCAGGGGCCGTTGACCTGGTCGGCTATATAATATCCGTCGATGACATATACGACGATCCGGCCGTCGTTGAGGACGAAAGCCTCCGGGTTATGCCCTTTCCCGATTGTGTCTTGGATGGTGAAAGGCCCATGCAGATGATCGCCGGTTGCATGATAAACGGTTGAATTGGGCCATTCCATATGCCCTTTGGGTGCGCTTTCCGGCCATCCGCATACGAACAGATGGTATTTCCGGTCCGGCGTTTGGAGGATATTGCCTCCCCAGAACGAGATGTCGGGATGTTCGATACCGTTGTCGATATACCGGGGGCGTACGCTGTCCGCTCCCCACGTCTCTCCGGAGAGCGTGCCATCGGGCATTGCTTCGAAACGGTCCATGTAGCGTCCGCCTGTAATGAGGTGTTTCCATTCTGCCGGCCGTTCTCTTTCCGTGATTTGGGCGGTGAGTGGCAGGGGAGCCAGACAGGCTGTTGCTAATAGTAATTTTAATTTTTGTATGTTCATATGCTTCTGTATATACGATAATTTGCCCAGCAACGATTGTTACAAGGCAAATATAGCAGTCTTTCTTCACATAGTTAGTAAATGGATTCGGGTTTTTCCCGCGAAGCAGGTCCATACTGCGCATGATCAATTCTCTATCACTTCTAAAACATGGTGTTTTATCATATGATTGGAAACCAGTGTATTGCCTTCTTTAGCTTTTGAAAAAGCATATAAAATAATCGAATAAACAAATGTAAAAACGAATATAA
>ERZ857801.2636-NODE-2636-length-14534-cov-4.288625_pt1 | contig 14534 bp, 15 predicted proteins | sample MGYA00519762_ERZ857801 | MGnify/ENA primary metagenome ERZ857801 (study PRJEB31778, sample SAMEA3449368) | human gut metagenome | biome: human gut; feature: human-associated habitat; material: faeces | place: United Kingdom | collected 2010/2012 ...
TCTAATGAAAGTCGGAACTCGTACGTGTCTGAATTGGAACACATGTGATTTCCCCCTTTAGCCCCGGTTACTTGAACAGATCGAACAGGCTGAACGTGGTCTTCTTGTAGATGGTGTTGTACAGCTTGCGCTTGGGGTGCAGCCATCCCATGCCCTTCTTGCCGTAACCGGGAATCAGCGCACGCTTGACCGCACGGGTGGCGCGGCCCTTCGTACGCGCGGACAGGCTCTTCTTCCAACTGGGTTTCCTCATCCCGTATTTCATGGCGGCCTCTTTTCGGATGGTTATGCTCATTCTATACAGTGCTGAACACGTAGCAGATCGAGCAATCAGACAAGCAGATCGTACACGCTGCGCATGGCGAGCAACCCGTCCGTCATCCATTGGTAGGCTTCCGTCATACCGCCGGAGAAATCCACATCATGCCGTACCAAAAGGTGGCGGTTCTTCTTGTCGGCTTCCGGCTCGTCCCAAGTCGCCTCGCCCAAAGCAGACAGCATCCGTTCAACGGAATCCTTCATGCCGTAAAGTTTCGTGTACTGGAACGTGTCGATGAAATACAGGTCGACCGTAATGTAGCCGTCTCGAATATTCAACGCTCCATCCGGGTGGCAGAACCCCGAGCCTACGCCGAAGCTGATCCATGTGTCGCTGTTCGTCTTGCGACCGGATGGGTCGCCGTATACAGCAACAAAGTCGGGCCGCGTTGCAGCATATCTATACAGGCCATTCCAGAAGCTGCGCCGCAGTGAGATATTGTTGCTGACTTGCCGCAGTTCGTCCAAGGTTCTGCCGTCCGCGACTTTCCACACTGTCCAACCGTTGTTGATCTGTTTGTTCTCGCCGGTTTCGAGCATTCTGGCGCGGCGGAACGCGCCGGATGGGCTATCGAATATCTCGCCGTTGGACAGGCGAATGCGATGGTCTTCGGTTACGGTTGCCGTGGCGGTTACGCCGGCATACCGACTTTCCAACATGTCACCGGCTGTAAGGATCCCTCTCTTGCATAAGTCGGCGAAATCGACGGCATTCTGTTCGCGCTCTCCTTGGCTCAAGTTCCTGCTGCGGAGAGTCTGCATAGCCTGTTCCCCCGCTGTGGGGCTTGTCCACACCTGCAATGCAAGATCGGCAAGTCGCGCGCCGCGCCGCGCGATCGCCTGTTCATCCCATTGCGTGGCGTCGTGCAGTTCGGCGGAAATGGACAGGTATTCGCTACTATACCCGCCGATCGCACGGTTCTTCTTCTGTTCGAATGTTCCGTCGGAAAGTTCCGAGTTGTATGCGGTCAATGTCAGATTGCCCAGACTGTTCACCAGCAGCGGGAATCGGCCGGGGTCGGAGAGCATATCGCGCCATTCGGCATGCGCCATGGCGTTCTGTGGCATGATGTGTTCGACGGTGTATTCGTCGAAGGACCGCGGGTCCTTGGGATGGTTGTGGTTTTCCAATCCGGCGAGCAGATATTTGCAGCGCGAGGCCGGGCGGTACAGATTCTCGCCGAGCAGTGCCTGCCTGAATTCCTTATCCGTGGGCATGCGCGTGGCTTTGGCGGTTTCGGTGAGGAGCAGCGCGGCGAAGGTTTCGGCCGGATCGTCTTCCACTGATTCGAGCTTGGCGATCAACGACGGGACGAGCTTGTTCAGTCCGTTGCTGGATACCGAGCAGACCATTCGGCGGAACAGATACGATTCGAGATCCGCGAGCATGCGCAGCAGCCCGTCCCGGGTTATGCGTTCATGCTTCCATGCCGCGAACATGTACAGGAGCATCGGATCCGTAACAGTGCTGTCCAGGGTTTGGATCGAGGCGAGACGGCGGTCCACGTTCGCGTCGCCGCTGCCGGCAGACGCGATGCCTTTGATGGCGGCATAATACCCCGGCATATTCCAGCATGTTCTCCAGAAGCCCGCGTGTGCGTTCCATGCGCGGCAGGGAGCTGTCGGCTGCGAAACGTTTGAATTCCGAGTACATGTATCGGTTCTTGGACACGGGCCTCTTCAACGTGACGACCATCCAGTCATGCAGGAACGCGTCGAATGAGAGACTGCCGAGCACACGCTCCATGGGCAGCCAGTAGTCGGCGTACAGGGCGTTCTGCTCGGCTATGGGGCATCCCATGAGCATGTAGTTGCGTACCAGGTCGGAAGTCTCCAGATCAAGCCCGGTGGAATTCATCGACTCGAATACCAGTTGCGGTTCGTCGCGTCCCTGGTCCAGGGTGACGGACACGACTTCAAGGCGTTGCAGTCCGTTCCACACCGTGTTCACGTCATCGATTGCGGCGACCAGGGAACGGAACAGATCGAGGTTCGCTTCCAGCCGGGACGTTGTTCCGGCCTGGTTCCCATGATTCGGCCGGTCAAGGGCAAGCACATGGTCGCACATGCCGCGCAGCACGTCCCGGTCGTCGCCGGAAAGCGTCAGCTTGCAGCGGCCTTCGCCAGTCGCATACTTGTCGACAAGATAACCGCGGTCGATGATCATGTCTGTGGAGAAGCGCAGGTTCTCCGGGTGTTCGTGGGCGTATTCTGCCAAGGCGATGAGCAGCAGGGTCACCGAGGTGAGCCGCTGCTGACCGTCGATGAGCAGACAACGGCTGACGCCGTCCGGGCTGATGCCGCCCTCCTGCATCCATACGACCGACCCGGTGAAATGGGTTCTGTCAGGATGCCGGCCGGCCGTTACGATGTCAGCCCACAATTGCCGGCACTGCGTCTCGCCCCATGAGTATCTGCGCTGATACACCGGAACCACGAACCGAAGCGAACCGGTCAATAGGTCCAGCAGGATTTTCTTGCCAGCGTCCATGGTGATTCCTCCGTTTCGCCTTCAAACTGCCACATACTAATGCTCACACTAAAAAACAAATATGCCCCCCCACTAGACAGACCCTACTACATAGCGAATTTACTTCGCCATACAGCAAATCAAGCATGCATCACGGCGACTATACCACCTATAAAACATCACTTAGACGCTTCAGGATTCTCACTCCACGCTGCGATCAAATCGACATCATCAGAATCAGGACGCGAATACTCCTCATAATCAACTTTAATCAACGATGGCATTCCAAATGCACGTCCAGTCAATACGGCCTCACCCTTTCCTAAAGTGGGAATTCGTGATTTAGAGAAAGCATCCAAAGTTGGCATCGTATTTTCCAGCATCTGCAAATCCTTGTCGTTCACTAATTTATGAATGATGTAGTTGTGAATCTGAGACATAATTGTCGGAGAAATATCTGCAGGACGTTGAGATGCAATTGTAAGGAAAAAGCCGTATTTTCGTCCCTCTTTGATCATTGTCTCAAAAGTAGTTAGACGATAGTCTTCCCACACATCAGAGTGAGTTGATTTGAAAGAATTGAGAATATTATGAGCCTCATCAATTATCAGATGAACGGAAGCACAATTCGAATCATTTTTCTTATTTTCATAAAGCATTTTTGAAAGCAACAGAGCAAAAGTCTCTTTACACTCTGTATCAACATTTTTTAGATTAAAGACGCTTATTCCTTTTGTATAACATTCAGTGGCGTTTTTTATTATCTCAGCGTATTTCTTAACAGAAGAGAAAAGCCTCTCTAACCTTCCCACTACGGGCTTTAACCATTCAAGCTGCATTCCCTTATACATTGCATCATATATTTTTTGAAATTTTATAAAAACCAAAAAAGAATCAAATAAATCAAGAGATTTACCTTTTTCTTCTAATTCTTGTCCTATAGCTTCAAGTTTCAAATCACTAGACGGAATACATGACACATACTTTCCAGAGTTATCGTTTTTCTTAAGAGAAGATACCTCATCTAAAGAACGCCCTTGATTAATAAATCCAGTCCCAGCATTAGTTAAATAAGACAAGCTATCTCCTTTGAATAAGGAAACTGTCTCAAGTACATTCATGCAATCAATTTTATCGTCGGAATTTTCTTGAAGCACGTCTCTTGCTACGCTACGCCACTCCTCCACGAGCGCGATATCACGACGCTGCAAACATTTTTTTAAAAGTCCTATTTGCATATCAGAGCATATATTCTTCTCATGCTCCTCCCATTGTTTTAAAGTTCTAGACAGAAATGGAGATTGTGTATTTTCGGTAGCTTTAGCAAGTATTTTTAATACGTTAGCATTAAAGAAAATATTTTCGTCAATCAAAATTTTTCGTTTCGCACCATCAAAAACATTTACTTGATGCTTTCCAAATACTTTTCCGCTTCCATACTCACCGTTAAAATCAATAACCGCAAAAATGCTTTTCCCTAAAGCAGCATTACCATACGGAGAACTGAATAGTTCAAGATAAAGTTTGTGCAAAGTATTTGATTTACCGCTTCCCGTATTGCCGAAAATACCGATATGTGAAGCAAAAAAATCGTTAATCGGAATTCTAATCGGCTGATTTTCCATGAGCGAACGACCAATAGTTACGGACTTCTCCTCATCAACACCACGCGAAAAAATAGCTGCGATATCTTCAGAAGATGCAGAAACAAGGACATTACCTACCATAGGAACAGTAGAACTCGTTACAGAAAACTGTCCTTCCTTTATTACACCCTGAGATTTGACTCTTACTATTCTCTGAATCGATTGAGCATGAAAACGGTTGTCGAACTCCTTTGAATTAATGGTGTTTAACTGGTCACGTACTTTTTCCGATAAAACCGTTACTACAATACGATTCCGACCCTGTTTAAGAATCGCATAAGCACCGACTTTTATACCATTAATCTCTTCCCCATCTATGAAATACGAAGCACCATTGGTCACATTGTACATACCTACTACTGCTTCGTCGGAGTCAACTGATACAACAACACCGAGCTCCTTTTCACCCTGCTTCACAAATTTCTTCATCCTTAGGCACACTTCAATTTTCCGGCAATAATTTTATTAAAGTTATTAAGGTCCAATCGACTAAATTCCTCTCCATGGAAAGAAAAGTCTTTTGGGCACAGAAAACGCAGATTCTTTCTCTCAGCCAAATCTTTGAGATTTCTTTTAATTACTTCGACATCATTGTCTGTATAAGCCACAATGATAACAAGTAGCTCACGATTTTCCAGCGCTCTCTTCAAGGCATGAACAATATGCTTATCACCGAATGAGAAACCATGCACTATAAGCAGTGAACCATTGCCAATGTTCTCCGCGCTTTCCGACATTTCATATTCAAAGAAACGCAGCATTTCGTAATAGTGTTTCTTTAAAGTTGTAGCCTTTGGCTCGTTCCCATCGGGTTTAACCGTCTCCCTTTTCTCAGGCTTATCTCTAACAACGTAATTACAAACCCGAATCATATCTTCGGATTGCTTCTTCCAGTTCACCGATCCATGAATCTTTGCAAGATTTATGGATGGCAGTTCATTTATATAATTATCAAATCTCCCTTTATAAGCAGTCGTAGTATCAAAATTCGAATTATCCAACAACCTATTGAAATAACCGCGAGCACCATCATTGAATATAAAAGGGGCAGTTGATCCACTCTCATAAATATCATCAACTGCTTTTTCAATAAACAAATCATAATTAGTCGTAAAAATATTGATATTTTTATGACGCTCTCTGGCATTAACATTACCAAGCATGTCAAGAAGAATTTCGATAAACTTTTTATATGCACCTAATGTACCAAGAATAGCCTTAGATTCTTCTTCAGAGACATTTATTTTCATTTTAGCACCAATTAGAAATTTATTTCTCTTGATTATCTCATACATTAGACCATCTACGTCCGTGGAACCATCTTTTTTGCCTGGAAACATGTTCATCAAAGGCATTCCCGGCGCGGAGGTCCCTGAACCGAAGAGAAAACTCGTCTTCTTTTCGGCGATCCAATCGGGCAAACGCTCTATAATCTCTTTTTCCGACACTGGCATGATGTTTCTCCTCTAAAGCTATTCTTGGAAGCTAAGGCTAGCACCCAAGACCTCATGACACACCACTTTCGAACTCTCGTATATATACCTCGTATATATACTTAGACAAGCAATGAGTGACCATTCCCCGAGGACGAGCATGACCAATACGGACAAGACCCAATACACACCGCTCATTGATTTCAATGCATATCCGGTGAAGAATGTACTGGACACTCTCCTACAAGACAAGAGCACAAAGCAGAACATCATCTACGCAACTGATGCGTACGTGGACGCTGAACCGACCGCCACGGAAGCAGCGCCGATACTTGCCCAGCAGATTTCAGGCGAAACCCCCACCGTATGCATTGTGCCACGAGTACAGAAAAGCTTGGATGAGCAGACAGACCGCACCAAAGCAAAAGCCGAGGTATTCACACCATCATGGATGGTGAACCAGATGGTCAACAATCTTGATGAGGAATGGTTCGGAAGAAAGCACGTGTTCAATACGGAGCAGGAAGACCATTCCTGGATTCCTACGGAGGGAAAAATCACGTTCCCCTCTACGAAAAAGCACGGCTGGCATGACTATGTGGACAGCCGCCGATTGGAAATCACCTGCGGTGAAGCCCCGTTCCTGGTATCGCGCTACGACGCCGCTACAGGAGCAATGCTGCCCATCAGTCAACGCATTGGCCTGCTTGATCGCAAACTACGTATCGTAGATGAGCACACAGAAGATGACCTGACGTGGTGGAAGTGGACATTGCGGGCATTCCAAAGCGTATACGGCTACGAATTCCAAGGCGACAGCCTGCTGATCGCACGCGCAAACCTGTTGCTTACCTTCGTAGATCATTACCGCAACAGATTCGGCACCGACCCGGACAAGAAGCATCTCAAGCAGATTGCGAATGTAATCGTCTGGAACCTCTGGCAGATGGATGGACTGACCGAGACGATACCATTCCGTAAGCCACCTGAGCAGAAGGTCGAATTCGACATGCTCGACATGCTGACCATGCTTGATGAACCCAATTCGCAAGACGTACCAGCATTTGTCCGGTTATACGACTGGAGAGCAAAAACTTCGTTATCATATAGCCAACTGTTGAAGGGAGCAAAACAATGAAGTTCGACTATATAATCGGCAATCCTCCATATCAGATGGAGGACGGCGGAGCGGGAGCCAGCGCAACTCCCGTCTATAACAAGTTTATCGATGCTGTCAAAGAACTTGACCCCTCTGTACTGAGCTTGATCATTCCGGCCAAGTGGTATTCAGGCGGAAAGGGCCTAGATCAATTCCGTCAGGAAATGCTCAATGACTCGCATATTCGTCGCTTGGCCGACTACACCAATTCGCTCGACGTATTCCCCGACGCGGATATCGCAGGTGGAGTGTGCATTTTTGTACGCGATAAAAGCTATGAGGGGGGGGGCTGCCACTATTCCAATACGCATAACGGAGTTACCACAGACTGCCAGCGCTTTCTCAACGAATTCGAAACACTAATCCGTTACCCAGTAGCCGAACGCATCGTTAAAAAAGTAACTTCTTTAAAAGAATCGACCCTCGACAAGATGGTCTCCTCCAGAAAGCCATTTGGTCTTTCCACTACAGCAAAGCCTTCATCTAGCGGCAAATTAACATTACGGTACAACAAAGGCGTTGGACCATTCCGCAGAGAAGACGTCATCTCTGGATTTGGCATGATCGATCAATGGAAAATCATTATTTCTCGTTTGTCTGCTGAGCACGCAGGTCAACCTGACAAAAATGGGCAATTCAAAATCCTATCTACGATGGAGAAGATTCCGCCAAAAACTATCTGTTCAGAAACGTATCTTGTTGCCGGTTCCTTTGACACCGAAGATGAAGCCGATAATTTCATGACGTATCTGAAAACAAAATTAACCCGTTTCCTTCTCGCTCAGATTGCCATGACTCAACAAATCAGTAAGGCTACTTTTGCATTTGTTCCCACACAAGATTTCACCAAGCAATGGACTGACGAGGAGCTGTTCAAGAAGTATAAATTGACCTCCGAAGAAATAGCCTTCATTAACAGGATGATCAAGGAGATGAACTGATGAGCGTTTCCGATATCACAGGCAAGGTCAAGAGCACTCAACCGGCACTCCCCCAGATTTATGCATACACTACTCCGGAAATCCGCCGTCATGACGGCTGGACGAAAATCGGTTATACCGAGCAGGACGTAAACGTCCGTATCGCGCAACAAACTCATACGGCAGATGTCATCGCGAAACTCGAATGGCATGGCAATGCCACTTATGAGGACACTGGCGAAGTGTTTCATGACACTGATTTCCATACCTATTTGCGCAATCTCGGCATCAATGATCAGCCCGGCACCGAATGGTTCGAGATTAATCCTCCGAACGCCAAGGGCAGGTTCCATGAGTTTCGCGAGAATCATGGAATTCTTGACGGTCTCGGAGCCTCCGATTATGAACTGCGAGCCGAGCAGGAAGCTGCGATCAGCAAGACCCTGGACTATTTCCAGTTGCACGAGCAAGGCGAGTTCCTATGGAACGCGAAGCCGCGTTTCGGCAAGACTCTTGCCGCCTATGACCTTTGCAAGCGCCTTCCCACGCCAGGAAAGGACGGCAAGGCGAAACGCATTCTCGTTGTGACGAATCGTCCCGCGATTGCGAATTCCTGGTATGACGACTATGTCAAGTTCGTCGGCACCGATTCCGGCTGGCGGTTCATCAGCAGTGTGGACGCTTTGGCTGGCAAGCCATATTGCATCAGCCACGATGAATACCTGCATCTTGCAGGCAAGGGCAAGCTTCCGAGCTCCATCGAGTTCATCAGTCTGCAGGATCTGAAGGGCTCCATCGAGTTCGGCGGCCATTACGACAAGCTAAAGTATGTGGCGGAATACGAATATGACCTGCTCGTCATCGATGAAGCTCACGAAGGCGTGGACACGTACAAGACGGACGTGGCGTTCGATCATATCAAGCGCAGGAACACACTGCACCTGTCGGGAACGCCATTCAAGGCCATCGCGAACGACAAGTTCCCTGAAAACGCGATCTACAACTGGACATATGCGGACGAGCAGCAGGCCAAAAGGGACTGGAACGATCCGGAACTACGCAACCCATACGAGAACCTGCCGAAACTCAACATGTTCACGTATCAAATGTCCGACATCATCGAGAACGAAGTGGCGAAGGGCATGCAGATCGATGGTGAGCAGACCGAGTACGCATTCGATCTGAACGAATTCTTCGAGACAAAGGATGGGCGATTCGTTCACTATGACGATGTGAAGCGTTTCCTCGACGCTCTGACCACACAGAAGAAATACCCGTTCTCCACGCCAGAGTCGCGTGACGAGCTGCGCCACACGTTCTGGATGCTCAACCGCGTAGATTCTGCCCGAGCCCTTGCAAAAATGCTCCGACAGCATGAAGTGTTCAAGGACTATGAGATCATCCTTGCGGCCGGGGATGGCAAAATCGATGACGACGAGGAGAACGAGAAATCGTTCGACAAGGTCCGCAACGCCATAGCCAAAGCGGAGAAGGGCGGAGAAGGTGTCAAGACGAAGACCATCACTTTGTCGGTCGGTCAGCTGACCACAGGCGTGACGGTTCCCGAATGGACAGTCGTGCTCATGCTATCAAACATGAAGAGCCCGGCGCTGTACGTGCAAGCCGCGTTCCGCGCGCAGAACCCCTGCCTATTCAACAGGAACGGCAAATACCAGCGTAAGGAAAACGCGTACGTGTTCGATTTTGACCCGGCACGTTCGCTGACTGTGTTCGAGGAATACGCGAACGACCTGTATTCCGGCACCACATGTGGAGGCGGCGATACCGACTCACGCAAACAGAACGTGCGTCGGCTGTTGAACTTCTTCCCCGTAATCGGCGAAGACGAAGACGGCGAAATGGTGGATCTGGACGCCGAACAGGTGCTCTCCATCCCACGCAAGATCCACTCGCGCGAGGTTGTGCGCCGCGGCTTCATGTGTGATTTCCTGTTCCAGAACATCAGCAACATCTTCCATGCTCCGGCCGAAGTGATTGAGACCCTGCAGCAGCTGGAACCGTACAAGGCTCCGAGAGAAGACCTCGGAGTCAAGGCAGGAACCGCCGATGAACTCAATCTCGATGAGAACGGCGAAGTGTCCATTCCGAATGAGCAGGTCATCGGCAAGTCCAAGGATCTGTTCGGGGACAAAGTGTATGGCAATATCAACAACGAACTTAATTCCGTGATCGACTCCATTGTCTCCGAGAAACCGGAGAATCCCGAAGAGGATTTCCTTGCCGATCTCCAGAAAGCTGTTGGCGTCAGCGTCGCCGAACCGTTGGTCGAAGCCGCCAAGCAGAACTACGGCTCCGATATGAAGGCTTCCCAACAGAAGAAGGTCGAACGTAAGATCAAGGCCGATGTGAATAACCGCATCAACCGCGAGTACGGCGACTACAACATTGAGAAGAACCGTATCGAACGTGACCGTGCGCAAGCACTCGAAAATGCCGGGAGCCAAGCTGAGGAAGAGCAAATCAATCAGGCACATGACGAACGGATTGAAGCCGCTCGTCTGAATCTTATTGATAATCTTAAGCAGTCTCGCAGCGAAATAGTTCAATCCGCCGGCGAAACCGTGGTGCGTGAGATCGAGACCGCGAAGAAGGAAGCTCAGAAAAACAGCATCGAAGACGGCATCCGCGACCATCTGCGTGGTTTCTCCCGCACGATTCCTTCGTTCCTGATGGCCTACGGAGATGAGAACACCACCCTTGAATCGTTCGACAGCATCATCCCGGACTACGTGTTCAAGGATGTCACCAGCATCACCGTAGATCAGTTCAGGCTCCTGCGCGACGGCGGAGATGTGACGGACCATGAAACCGGAGAAAAGGAGCATTTCGACGGTCACCTGTTCGACTCTGTTGTCTTCAACGATTCGATTGTGGAGTTCATTCATCTGCGCAGCAGACTCGCCGACTATTTCGATGAGTCCCACAAGGAAGACATCTTCGACTATGTGCCGCCCCAGAAGACCAACCAGATTTTCACCCCGCGCAAAGTCGTGGTGAAGATGATCGACATGCTCGAGCAGGAGAACCCCGGCTGCTTCGACGATCCGACGCACACGTTCGCCGACCTGTACATGAAATCGGGCATGTATATCACCGAAATCATCAAGCGCCTGTACAACAGCAAGGCAATGCGCCGCTACTTCCCGGATGACCATATCCGTCTGGCGCATATCCTCGAACACCAGGTGTATGGCATCGCGCCTACCGAGATTATCTATCAAATCGCGACCCACTACATCCTCGGATATGACAACGAATTGGGTAAGGGGCTGCACACGCACTTCGCAATGGCTGACTCCGCCCAGCTCGCGAAAGAAGGCAAACTTGCTGAGTTCGTGGACAAAGCGTTTGAAGAATAGCGAAGCACTTTGAGTCGATGACAAAGCTGATGGGTTGGATGGCTAACCGACAACTACTCTGCTAGCCACCCAACCCACCGTTTTTCAGTCGTCAATCTCGATCGCATGAATCGTGACTTCCGTGTCAGCATCTGCGGTATTGGCTTTCTTGAATTCCGGGCGAAGTTCCATGCCAGTCTCATCGAACTCACCGTTCAGATTGCGTACCAGCACATCGGCCAATCGGCCACCCATGGGTTTGAACGTCGCATAGGTTATCACCCCGGAAATGGCGCCGCCGACAACTGGCACAACCTTAGTAACGCCCCTCCCAACCGACTCCTTCACCACCTGTTTGCCGACCATCGCACCGATTTTCTTGGGCAACGGATACCAAGCCGTTTTCGTCAGAGCCTGTTACGTGATCTTCTTGCCCATGTTCTTGCCGACTTCCCTGGCAAGCTTTCCTACCAACATCGCCGAACCTGACGCGCCGAGCATCACACCCAAATACGCAAGGACTCGGACTTTGGCACCTTCATTCAGTTCCGACTCGTCGGTGAACAAATCATCCTCTCCGAAGAGATAGGCAATTTTCTGCGCCAGATTGATCGCGAAACCAAAGTACTGGGCCACATCGGCACCTCCAGCGGCAACGGCGGCAGGGCCACCGGGAATTCCTGCCACAAGGCGGCAAGAGTGGTCTGATTCGTCGACTTCTTAATCACTCCATCCGCTTTCCTACGCAACGACTCCACCATATATACATGCTGTGGACCATGCTCCAGAATCTCATCGAGATATTCCGAATCGGCGAATTGCTGCCGCAGAAACGCTTCCCTATCAACTCTGATAATCGGAAGCTTCGCAACGCTTCCAATCATATTTATCGCCACATCGTAAAGCTCTTCGTCGGTTTTCTTAGCCATGTTCTCTCCACTCTGATAAGACGCATTGTGCTTAACGCCCAGGGTATTCGCTCCTTTATTTATTCGATGGATAACATGCGGGCGATCCGCATTCACCATGAGCCATGTTTTCTTCGCGAGCGCGACGGGCTTTCAACAGATAGAGCCTGCATTAAAAGCAGCAGCCTGTTAAAGCAGATTCGAGCACTTTTCTCGCGCATTTTCACGCACTTGCACGCACGCAGATTCCAATCACATATACTTCACGCTCATGCGGGATGAGTTCAACGTAATCGCCAAGGAAATCAACGATGCCCCATGAAGCTCCTTGGCAGCAAGACACCCAACAAGGTATGGAACCGGGGAATAAGCAAGATGCAATCGCGTCGTCAGAAACCGAATCGCGTCGTAATCCCGTCATAATCGCGTCGCAATCGGGTAGTGTCCGAAAACCATAACCGTAATGAAAAAGATTCTTCCAACACCATGAGCCGGCAGACACCACACTGCTAAGGCATACTTCAAGTTACAATTAACCCTTATGACTTTGGCGAATAGGGGTGCAATGAAAACACTGGATGAACTTATGCAGCATCTGTGTGATAACGGCATTGCATGTTCTGGTGAATTGCAAAAAAGAGAATTGAAAAACCTGGGGTATTACCACGGCTATAAGGGGTACCGATTCGCTGGCATTGCAAAGAATCGTCTTCACTTGCAGTCCTTCGAGCAAATTTCATCATTGAATTCTTTTGATATGGCGTTGAAATCTTTAATTTACCCTCGGATCATCGCCGTGGAAACCGCTTTGAAGAATTACACATTGGAAGAAGTTCTTCAAGATGCAGAGTCACCATTTCTGGCTCTTGTGTTGTTTTCGTGGGTGTCGTCTCGTCGTTGAGCCGTTGATTATGAGGGTGTGAGGGGCGTTTCCTGTAGGTTTGTTTTTCGACCAAGAAAAAGAACCACAGAAAACGCCTTATGAAGAACATATTCAAACGTTTGCTCAACGTCAAGGGCATGGTCGTCGAGGACGTGTCCATCGACGATTCCCCGCTGCGCGACGCTCCGGTCCTGGTGGCGCGCGTCAGGTGCAGGAAGGCCGCGTTGCGTTGCTCGCGCTGCGGGCGCAAATGCCCGAAATACGACGACGGGGGCGGCGAAAGGCGTTAGCGGCACCAGGACTTCGGCTGCTATCGGGTCGAGCTCGTGGGTCCGGCTCCGCGTGTGGAATGCCGTGTGCATGGCGTGGTGGTGTCGCGGGTTCCGTGGGCGGAGCCGGGCATCCGGTTCACGCGCGACTTCGAGATGGAATGCACGTGGCTGATGACGGTCGCCAACAGGAAGACCGTGAGCGGTTTCCTGCATGTCGCGTGGAGGACCGCGGGCGACATCGCCGGACGGGTCGCCGGCCGGCTGGAATCCGGCATGCCATGCATGTTCGACGGGCTCACGGCGATCGGCGTGGACGAGACCAGCCACAGGAAGGGCCACACGTACATCACCGTCGTCGTCGACCACGAACGCAAGCGGGTGATTTGGGCGCACGACGGATACGGCAAACAGGTCCTCGCCCTGTTCTTCGAAGAATTGACGCCGGAGCAGCGCGCCTCCATCAGGATCGTCACCGGCGACGGCGCCAGGTGGATCGACTCGTCCGTCGCCGGATACTGCCCGAACGCGGAGCGCGTGCCCGACTCATTCCACATCGTCTCCTGGATGACCGACTGCCTGGACCGGGTCAGGAAACGGTTGTGGAACCAGGCCAGGCGAGCGAAGGACAAGACGGCCGCGGAGGCGATGAAGGGCCTGAAATACGCCGTGCTCAGAAACCCCGGCGACTTGACCGAGCGCCAATCCACGGCCCTCGCCACGCTCGCCGGCGTGGATCCCAAGGGCCAGCTCTACCGCTTCTGGCAGCTCAAGGAACTCCTGCGCACGCTCCTGCACCAGCCCGCCGGCCAAGCCGAGGGGGAACTCAAACGATGGATCAACTGGGCCAGCCACTCGCGCATCCCCGAGATCGTCGAACTATGCAGGAAGATCCGCAGGCGCCGGGACGACATCCTCAGAACCATCCGACCCGGCCACTCCAACGCGCGACTGGAGGCGTTCAACAACAGGATCAAGGTCACCATCCGCATGGCCTACGGCTTCCACCACGTTGACAACCTCATCGCCATGATCAAACTCAGATGCTCCGGCCTACCCATCCGATTGCCGGTCCCCGTCCTCTAACCCACGAAAACAGCAGAAGCCTCATTTTTTCATCGCCTCGACTTGTTCTTCCACAGACATGGATGCCGTGTGAGAGGCGGGAG
>ERZ857801.2638-NODE-2638-length-14526-cov-2.759657_pt1 | contig 14526 bp, 13 predicted proteins | sample MGYA00519762_ERZ857801 | MGnify/ENA primary metagenome ERZ857801 (study PRJEB31778, sample SAMEA3449368) | human gut metagenome | biome: human gut; feature: human-associated habitat; material: faeces | place: United Kingdom | collected 2010/2012 ...
CGACAACAGTGAGTTCTCTGATAAATGGAGGTACAAGGGTTACACCGCATTTAGGGGTCGCAGTTTTGGACGAAGAAGGAAATGAGATAGAGCGTTTTTCTTATGAGACACAAAAAGGGATTGTATCAGAGGATACATCAAAGACAATGCAGATGCTTTTGGAGTCTGTGGTGGCAGAGGGGTCTGGAAAAAATGCATATATTGAAGGATATTCTATCGGAGGAAAAACGGCAACCTCTCAGACACTTCCAAGAAGTGCGAACAAATATATTTCTTCATTTATCGGATTTGCGCCTGCAGATAATCCACAGATATTGGGAATGGTTGTGATTCACAATCCGCAGGGCGTCTATTATGGCGGTACGATTGCGGCTCCTGTTCTGCAAAATATTTTTGACAATGTCCTGCCGTATATGGGGATTGAAAAAGAATAGGTTATGCTGTATACTGTATGGGGTATTTTGAGCGTAAACCTGTAAAGACAAAAGAGATGAAGAGGTGTATTTATGAATAATGACGTAATTATTCCGGTGTTGATATCCTTTGCGATCAGCCTGATATTAGGGCCGGTGGTAATTCCTTTCCTGAGAAAACTGAAGATGGGGCAGACAGAGCGTGAAGAGGGTGTACAGTCCCATTTGAAAAAGGCAGGTACTCCTACAATGGGAGGAATCATCATTCTCGCCAGTATTATTATTACCTCGCTGTTATATGTAAAAGAATACAGCGAAATTATTCCAATTCTGTTTCTGACAGTAGGATTTGGAATTATCGGCTTTCTGGATGACTATTTAAAAGTGGTGATGAAACGTTCGGATGGATTATATCCGAAACAGAAGATGGCGCTTCAGATTGTAGTGACAGCAGTATTTGCCTATTATATTGTAAAAGTGGCACATGTGCCGCTGACTCTTTTGATTCCTTTTTCAGACGGAAAATATCTGGATGTCGGCTGGGCAGCGATCCCGCTTCTGTTTATTGCGGTCATTGGCACTGTCAATGGAACGAACTTTACAGATGGGCTTGATGGGCTTGCGTCCAGCGTGACAGTCCTGGTAGCAACATTTTTTACAGTGGTCGCTATTGGGACGAAGAGTGGAGTGGAACCGATAACCTGTGCGGTTGTAGGTGCTCTGCTGGGATTTCTTTTGTTCAATGTATATCCTGCGAGTGTATTTATGGGAGATACAGGATCTCTTGCCCTCGGAGGCTTTGTCGCCGGAACTGCTTATATGATGCAGATGCCCCTGTATATTATCATTGTAGGTCTGATTTATTTAGTTGAAGTTGCTTCTGTTATGATCCAGGTAACATATTTTAAGAAAACCGGCGGAAAACGAATTTTTAAAATGGCACCGATTCATCATCATTTTGAACTGTGCGGATGGTCTGAGACAAGAGTGGTTGCAGTATTTTCTATTATCACAGCGATCCTCTGCCTGATTGCGTTGATGGGGGTATAAAGATGAACATAAAAGGAAAAAAGGTACTTGTATTTGGTTCTGGAATCAGTGGAACAGCGGCAGGCAGGCTTCTTCTGTGTCAGGGAGCGAAGGTGGTTTTGTATGATGGAAATGTATCCCTGGATAAAGAAAAAATACATGCCCAAATAGCTAGTGGAACAGCGGGCGAAGTAGAAGTGATCCTGGGGGAACTGCCTTTAGAGGTTTTGGATTCGCTGTCCTTGACAGTGATAAGTCCCGGAGTTCCGACAGACCTGCCGATTGTGGAGGAAATGCGCAGAAGAAAAATTCCGATTTGGGGAGAGATTGAGCTTGCTTATGTGTTCGGTAAGGGAGAGGTACTGGCTATTACAGGAACAAATGGTAAGACAACAACAACGGCGCTGCTTGGAGAGATTATGAAAGAGGCCGGCAAAGATACCTTTGTCGTTGGAAATATAGGGAATCCATATACAGATATTGCACTGGAGACGAAGAGCGACTCTGTAATTGTTGCGGAGATGAGCAGCTTTCAGCTGGAGACAGTACATACGTTTAGACCAAAGGTAAGTGCTATTTTGAATATTACGCCGGATCATTTAAACCGTCATCATACGATGGAGGCATATATTGAGGCGAAAGAAAAGATTGCCGGGAATCAGACAAAAACAGACTTTTGTATCCTAAATTATGAGGATGAAGTGACAAGAAAATTCGGAGAAAAAATAGAAGCAGAGGTTCTATTTTTCAGCAGCCAGCGTAAACTTAAGAGAGGTGTATACTTAGAAAACGGCAGTATTGTGTTTGACTTAGGAGAAAAAATACAGCTCTGTCATGTGGAGGAATTGCAGCTTTTAGGGATACACAATTATGAAAACGTGATGGCTGCGGCTGCAATGGCATTTTCTTATGGAATACCGATAGAAAGTATTCAAAAAACGGTGAAGAAATTTAAAGGTGTAGAGCATAGAATCGAATTTGTTGCGGAAAAGAACGGAGTCGCTTACTATAATGATTCTAAGGGAACAAACCCAGATGCGGCAATTCGAGGAATTCGAGCAATGAAAAGACCGACGCTTCTGATTGGAGGCGGGTATGATAAAGAATCCTCCTATGAGGAATGGATACAGTCTTTTGACGGGAAGGTAAAAAAGCTGGTTCTCATCGGGGCGACAAAAGAAAAGATCGCAGAAACGGCGGAGAAATTAGGCTTTAAGGACGTAGTACTGGCAGATACATTTGAAGAGGCATTTTCCCTGTGTGTGGAGATGGCTGCCCCTGGAGATGCGGTGCTTTTGTCACCCGCATGTGCGAGCTGGGGAATGTTTAAAAATTATGAGGAACGTGGAGATAAATTCAAAGAACTTGTAAATCAGCTATAAGGAGTGAATTTTATTGGAGCGTTCGGCAAAAAAGAGGCGGTATGACGATACGCTGCTGGTCGTGGTGATCATTTTAGCAGGAATCGGATTGATTTTGCTTTACAGTACGAGTGCGTATAATGGTGAAACAAAGTTCCATGATTCCTTTTACTATTTAAAAAAACAGGGATTTGCGACTTTACTTGGAATTGCAGGGATGTTTATCGTTGCCAGGATTGATTATCACAGGTGGGTTCCACTGGCGAATCTGGGGTATTTGGCAGCAATCGCCCTTTCAGTTGCCGTTATATTAGTAGGAGATGAGTACAACGGGTCCAAAAGATGGCTGTCTTTGGGCCCGCTTTCATTTCAGCCATCTGAATTTGCGAAGGTGGCAGTCATTTTGTTTCTCGCCTGTCTGATTACGAAGAATGTAAAGAAGATGGATAAATTCAGGACATTGATTAAGGTGATGCTTCCTGTGCTCCCCATTGTGGGATTGGTAGGTGCAAGCAATTTGAGTACAGCTATCATTATTCTTGGAATTGCAGTCGTACTGGTGTTTGTAGCGAGTCCGAAATATGCACAGTTTATCTGGATGGGGGTAGCAGCCGCCGCATTTCTTACAGTGTTTCTGGCACTGGAAAGCTACCGGCTGGAGCGCCTTGCCATTTGGAGAAATCCGGAACAGTATGAGAAAGGATATCAGACCTTGCAGGGACTCTATGCGATCGGAAGCGGAGGGCTGTTTGGAAGAGGGCTCGGACAGAGTGTCCAGAAGCTGGGATTTCTTCCGGAAGCACAAAATGATATGATTTTTTCTATTATATGCGAAGAATTAGGGCTGGTGGGTGCAAGTATAATTATTCTGTTGTTTCTGATTCTTATCTGGCGTTTTTTTGTGATTGCGACGCGGGCAAAAGATCTGCTGGGAGCAATGATTGCGTCTGGTGCGATGGCACATATGATGATTCAGGTAATTTTAAATATTGCGGTTGTAACAAATACCATTCCTAATACAGGAATTACACTGCCGTTTATCAGTTATGGAGGAACCTCGGTGGTGTTTCTTCTATTAGAAATGGGGCTTGTGTTAAGTGTGTCCAATCTGGTAGAATAGAACACACCTGTATGTACATGAAGGAGGAATTTGAATGAAGAAAAAGAGACGAAAGAGGAAAACAGGAAGAAAAATTCTGATTACTTTTCTGACATTGTTCCTACTTAGCGTGATTGTGGTGTTTGGATTCCGGACAAAAAACATTCAGGTGACAGGAAACTCCTATTATGGCGAGAATTCGATTGTGACGTGGATTTCGAAGGATAAATTGTCTGTCAATTCTCTTTATACTTTTTTAAAATATCGTTTTATGAATCCGACTCTCCCTTCCGGCGTGGAAGAGATGAAGGTGTCTCTAAAATCTCCTTGGACTGTAAAGGTGCAGGTAAAGGAAAAGACGATGATAGGATACATTGATTATGACAATGCATATCTGTATTTTGACAAAGAGGGAACTGCGAGCCTGCGCACAAAAAAGGTGATAGAGGGAGTACCTTATATTCAGGGAATGGAAGTAGAGCTATCTAAGGTAAAGATAGGAAAAGCGCTTCCTGTGTCAGATAAAAATATTTTTCAGAAAATTGTGGAAGTTTCTAAATATTTAGAAAAATACCAGCTCAATCCGGACAGCATATCCTGCCCGGGAGGAGAGATTTATCTTACGTTTGGAGTGGTGACTGTTCAATTGGGAAAAAAAGAATATGAGGATCGTATTGCACAGATTCCGCCTATTCTTGAAAAGCTGACAGAGCAGTATCCAGATCAGGCGGGAATTTTGCATTTGGAAAATTATGACACTTCAAATACAGCGATTCGTTTTGTGCCGGAAGCAGCGGAGGGAGAATAGCAGAATAGAGAATAAAAAGTGTGTGAAAATGCAAGAAAATACAAAAAAATCTATTGATTATTTGCTAAAAAGACTATATTATATACTTATTGGATTATATCGTTCAATAAAGGGATGTATAAAAAAATTAATAGGACGACAAAGGAGGAAATACTCTTGTTAGAAATTAAAACCAATGAATCAGAAGCAGCTGCAAGAATTATAGTTGTCGGTGTCGGCGGCGGCGGAAATAATGCGGTAAATCGTATGATTGACGAGCAGATTGCAGGTGTGGAATTTATAGCAGTAAATACGGACAAGCAGGCATTGCAGTTATGTAAAGCGCCGACTTTAATGCAGATTGGGGAGAAGCTTACGAAAGGACTTGGCGCGGGAGCGCAGCCGGAAGTAGGAGAGAAAGCGGCAGAGGAGAGCGCAGAAGAGATTTCAGCAGCGTTAAAAGGTGCGGATATGGTTTTTGTTACCTGTGGGATGGGTGGCGGAACCGGAACCGGGGCGGCTCCTGTTGTAGCGAGAATTGCAAAAGAACAAGGGGCGCTGACTGTCGGAGTTGTGACAAAGCCTTTCCGGTTTGAGTCTAAGACGAGAATGGCAAATGCGCTTTCGGGAATTGATAAATTAAAAGAAAATGTAGATACAATTATCGTAATTCCGAATGATAAACTGTTAGAAGTAGTTGACAGAAGGACAACGATGCCGGAAGCATTGAAAAAGGCAGATGAGGTTCTTCAACAGGGTATTCAGGGTATTACGGATTTGATCAACGTTCCATCTCTTATCAATCTGGACTTTGCAGATATCCAGACAGTTATGAAGGATAAGGGTATCGCACATATTGGTATTGGAGAAGGCCGCGGAGACGATAAGGCATTGGAGGCTGTAAAGCAGGCTGTGGCAAGTCCGCTGCTTGAGACAACGATCCAGGGTGCCTCCCATGTGATTATTAATATTTCCGGCGATATTACCTTGATGGATGCTTCTGATGCGGCAGACTATGTACAGGAGCTGGCAGGTGAGAGCGCGAATATTATCTTTGGTGCAATGTATGATGATACAAAATCAGATGAGGCGAGAATTACGGTCATTGCTACAGGATTACATAATGTAGGTGGAAGTGCTTCTAAGTTAAAAGCGAGACTAGAGGGTCAGCAGAAAGTAGGTTCTATTCTTCCATCCGGAGATATGCTTGGAAGAGCTTCTGACGGAGAAGGAAGAACTGCCGGTGGGTTTGCAAAGAGAACGGCTGGCGGTGCAATGCCGACATTGCAGCAGCCGCGCACTCCGTCCAGCAATGTAAAGGAACAGTCCATTAAGATACCGGATTTCTTTAAGAAATAAGTAATAAAAAATCTAAACCAGACAGCCTGTCCTGTATAGGGACAGGCTGTTTTTGTCGAAACATATTCCATATCTTATGTCAGTATCTGACAAATTTTCAAAAAGAACAAGACTATAATAGGCAGTGCTTGAGTGCTAAATCGATTTGTACCAAGGAGAAAGAAGGTGGAGCATGTACTATGAGTTATACATAGACGTGTTGTTTTTGGAGAACTTTATGATGGACTCCCTGCTTCTTCTTGCAGTGAATAAAGTAATCAAAAGCCCATCTACATATGGTCGTATATTTTTAGGGAGCGCTGTAGGAAGCGGGCTTACCTGTCTGGTAATTTCCCTGCCGCTTCCAGGAGCCGTTAAATTTTTGCTGTTCCATATGGTGGTAAATACCATAATGATAAAAGCTGGAATAAAGATAAAAGGAATAAAAGCTCTGGGAAAAGCCTTGTGTCTTTTGTACCTGTCTTCTTTCCTTCTGGGTGGAATTTTACAGTTCCTACATCCCTATATCCGAACAGCAAGCCTGTTTTTTTTCGCTGCTGTGTGCAGCTACTACCTGTTGATAAAGGGATGGGAATTTTTAAGAAGGACTGGAAGAGAACAGAAGAATATTTGTACGGTCATATTGTATACGAATACAGGAGAGTATGAAATCAAGGCTCTGATTGATACAGGAAATACTTTGGAGGATTCTTTGACGGGAGAACCGGTAAGTATCATAGACAAAGTGTTTGCTAAAACTATCTGTAAGGAGGAACCGCTGAAAGGGTTTCACTACATACCATACCGGTGTGTCGGGAAAGAAAGTGTAATGCCTGCTTTTGTGATCGAACGAATGTGTATTCACATGGAGGAAGAAAAGTGGGTGTTTCGTCCGGTGCTTGGAATTGGAGAAGAAAGAATATCAGAACAGGATGCATATCAGATGATTTTGAATCCTGACATATTAGGAGGAATATAAAATGATTGTAAAAGTCGCTGTACCGCAGCAGTTTAAATTAAAAGTAATACCCGATATACGAAGTCTGTTGTTTGCAAACCATAAGGAAATCCATTACATTGGAGGGTCAGAAGTTTTGCCGGCGCCGCTGGATAACGAACGGGAGACGGAAGTGATACAAAGGCTTGGCTCTGAATATGACCAGGAGGCAAAAAAGCTGTTGATTGAACATAATTTGCGGCTTGTCGTTTACATAGCAAAGAAATTTGACAATACGGGTGTTGGAGTTGAGGATCTGATTTCTATCGGAACCATTGGACTTATCAAAGCCATCAATACGTTTAATCCGACGAAAAAAATCAAGCTGGCAACCTATGCGTCAAGGTGTATTGAAAATGAAATATTAATGTATCTGCGGCGGAATAATAAGACAAAGCTAGAGGTGTCTATTGATGAGCCATTAAATGTAGACTGGGATGGAAATGAACTGCTTCTTTCTGATATTTTAGGAACGGAGGAGGATACAATCTATAAAGATCTGGAGAATGAGGCGGAGAGAAAATTACTTGTCCGTGCAATCAATAAGCTTTCCAGCAGGGAGAAGATGATTATCAAAATGCGGTTTGGCCTTGACAATCCAGAAGGAAAAGAAAAGACACAGAAGGAAGTGGCAGATTTGCTTGGAATTTCACAGTCTTATATCTCGCGTCTGGAAAAGAAAATTATGCAGAGACTCAAAAGAGAAATGGTACGATACGAATAAAAGAGGTGTATATCACATAAAAAGGTGGTACAATAAGAAAAAAAGGGTTGGTGAAGCTTATGAAACTGAACTTTATAGGAGCAGCCCACGAAGTGACAGGCAGCTGTCATCTGCTTGAGGCGGCAGGGAAACATATTCTGATCGACTGCGGAATGGAGCAGGGCCCAGATTTGTATGAAAATCCCGGACTTCCTCTTGCAGCGGCAGAGGTTGACTATGTCCTTTTGACACACGCACATATCGATCATTCCGGCATGCTGCCTAAACTCGTAAAGGATGGATTTAAAGGGCAGATTATGACAACGTTTGCAACAGCAGATCTCTGCAATATTATGCTTCGGGATAGTGCGCATATTCAGGAATTTGAGGCAGAATGGCGCAATAGAAAAGGAAAGCGTTCTGGAGCTCCCCTCTATGAACCGATTTATGGCATGCAGGATGCGCTCGATGCAATTGAGCTGCTTGTTCCCTGCCAATATGGAGAACGGATTACTATCTGTGAAGGAATACAGATTCGCTTTACAGATGTAGGACATCTGCTTGGATCGGCAAGTATCGAAGTGTGGGTGACAGAGGAAAATGTCACAAAGAAAATTGTTTTTTCCGGAGATGTAGGGAATACGAACCAGCCAATTATCAAAGATCCTACTTATACGGAGACAGCCGATTATATCGTGATCGAATCCACCTATGGCAATCGGGTGCATACGACGGAAAAGATTGACTATGTGGGAGATTTTACACAGATATTAAAAGAGACATTTAAAAAAGGCGGAAATGTGGTGATCCCGTCTTTCGCTGTGGGAAGAACACAGGAGATATTGTATTTTATCAGGGAAATCAAAGAAAAGAATTTATTGAGTGAGTTTCCGGATTTTGAAGTGTATCTGGACAGTCCTCTTGCAATTGAGGCAACAAAGGTGTTTACAAAAAATATGAGAGACTGCTTTGATACAGAGGCAATGGAGTTGGTCAATGCGGGTATCAATCCGCTTGTATTTCCAGGACTGAAGGTTTCTACCACGAGTGATGACTCTAAATTGATTAATTTTATTGAAAAGCCAAAGGTTATTGTATCCGCATCGGGAATGTGTGATGCAGGCAGAATTCGCCATCACCTAAAGCACAATCTATGGCGTCCGGAATGTACCGTACTGTTTGTGGGCTATCAGGCAAATGGAACATTAGGGCGCAGACTGCTTAACGGAGAGAAGAAGGTAAAACTTTTCGGAGAAGAAATTGAGGTACGGGCGAGGATAGAAAGTCTTCATGGGGTGAGTGGACATGCGGATAAAGAGGGGCTTCTTGCCTGGTTGAAGGGCTTTAGAAGTCCGATTGAGAGAGTGTTTGTTGTCCATGGAGAGGATGAGGTGACCGAAGAGTTTGCCAGAACGATAGAAGAGAACTTGCAAGTAAAAGCCTGGGCTCCGTATCCGTGCGGACAGGTGGATCTGCTGAGCAATGAAATACTGGATGAAGGGGTTCGGATTCCTATCAAAGCAAAGAAAGCTGTTCAGAAAAAAGCAGATTCTGCATATGAACGTCTTATGAGGGCAGGTCGTTATCTTCTGGATGTCATCACAAGAAACGAGGGTATGTCTAATAAAGATAAAGCAAAATTTGAAAGCCAAATACAGAATCTGGCAGAAAAATGGGATAAAATCGAATAAAACATAAATAGAACGCCTGGTTGGAGGCACAGACGGTCTGTAGTCTATACTACAGGAAAGATGGGATTTCCTGTTTGTACAGAATACAGACCGTAATTTTTTGTCAAGGGCTAAAAGTTTATAAAATTTTCTTCCTTACCGCATATCTTGTGCCTACTGTGAGAATCATTTTATTAGAAAATGTTTCTAGGAGGATTCTTGAAATGGCGTTAAATAAGGTAGAATTATGTGGAGTGAATACGGCGAAGCTGCCTCTTTTAAAGGAGGAAGAAAAGGAGGCGCTCTTTGTGCGTATCAAGGAAGGGGATGAACAGGCGCGGGAGGAATATATTAAGGGGAATTTAAGGTTGGTTTTAAGCGTTATCAAAAGATTTGCGGCAAGCAATGAAAATGCAGATGATTTATTTCAGATTGGCTGTGTCGGCCTTATGAAAGCAGTCGATCATTTTGATCCGGAACGGATGGTAAAGTTTTCGACTTATGCAGTGCCAATGATTATAGGGGAGATTCGTCGCTATTTAAGAGATAATAATTCTATCCGCGTAAGCCGTTCTCTTCGGGATACAGCCTATAAGGCGATCTATGCAAAGGAAGGGTATATCAAAAAGCATCTGAAGGAACCAACGGTGCAGGAAATTGCGGATGAGATAGGGATATCCAAAGAAGACATTGTATTTGCTTTAGACGCAATTCAGATGCCTATGAGCCTGCAAGAACCGGTATACAGCGACGGCGGGGATACATTGTACGTGATGGATCAGGTAAGCGATAAGAAAAACAAAGAAGAAAACTGGATTGAGGAATTATCCTTGGAGGCTGCGATGGAGAGACTGAATGAAAGAGAACGGTATATTATTACACTGCGCTTTTTTGAAGGAAAAACACAGATGGAAGTGGCAGAGGAAATTAAAATTTCACAAGCACAGGTGAGCCGACTGGAAAAAAATGCATTAAAAGTAATGCGGCAGTATCTGCTCGGAGAATAATACCGATATTGAAAAAATGCTCTGTTTTTAGTTGAAATTTCCAGAACTTCATACTATGATATTCATAGATTGTCAGCAAGGCAAAAAGGAAGGGATGAAAAAGGGAAGATGTACAAGGCTTGTATTTTTGACTTGGATGGGACACTGGCGGACACTTTAGAATCACTGTTTTTTTCGGTAAATCAGACATTACAGGAGATGGGGCTTCCTTTCATTACAGAGGAGCAGTGCAGAAGATTTGTGGGAAATGGGGCAAGAGTACTGATAGAGAAGGCAATCTTAACAAGCAGTGAAGACGCCAAAAGCCGTCTTGAGGAAGGGATGGAACGGTATAGACGTATATTTGACGCAAACTGCACATATCATGTAATACCTTATGAAGGGATAGAAACACTTCTCGATGTGCTCAAGAAACGAGGAATGAAGCTTGCTGTACTGTCAAACAAACCGGATGCCCAGGCAGTAAAGGTGGTAGAGGAAGTATTTGGAAGAGGAAGGTTTGACCAGATTCAGGGTCAGAAAGAAGGTGTACCCAGAAAACCAGACCCTTCTGCAGCGCTTGCGATTGCAAAAAGTCTGGGAGCCACAGTGGAGGAAACGATCTATATCGGTGACTCAGAGGTGGACATTGCTACAGGAAGGGCGGCAAAAATGCTGACGATAGGTGTAGCATGGGGATTTAGAGGAGCCAAAGAGCTAAAGGAAGCAGGCGCCGGATATATTGTCGGTTCCCCGGACGAAATCATAAAGCTGATAGAGAAGAAGGAGGAAAATGGACATGAATGAGTATGATGAAGAATGTTTACTTACTTTTCTGAAGAACCAATCTCAGTTGTTTGATGAACCGGTCGCGGAGACACTGGAAGAGGCAGAAGCATTTCTGGAGGACTGTATGGCGGTTGTTGTAGAATCGCTGGATGAAGTGAAGGAATATTTTGAGGAGATCGGAGCAGATGTAGAAGAGATGTCGAAAGAGGAACTGGAAGAAGCTTCGGAAGTATTCGTTCTTCCCAATGGAAAATACCTGATTGTAGAAGGGTGAAAAGAAAGCCGCAGTTATTCGACTGCGGCTTTTTCAACGGCTTCCTTGATTGCATCCAGGATAACCTGTGATGTATAAGGGGTATCCTCAGAGAGTGTAATTTCTTCTAAGGACTGGGTATCATAGATTTGTTCCGCAATATCTTCTATGGCGGGCTGGATGAGTGGAAACATCGTTGCCATTGCTTCATCCAGATTAGAGAACCGGATGGAGTTGATTCGGGATTCATCTACGGATACCTCTACCTCCAGGTTTGTGTTATTTAATGTAAGGGAAGAAGTATAGATACCCGGAGTATATTTTTTCGTATCTGCATTTTTCCCGTTTCCGTCCGGTTTGAACATTACTACAAGCAGGACGATCAAAAGAATAGCAAGCGCTGCAAAAACAGCAGTGTAGATAATTTCTTTCATATGCAGGACGACAATTTTTGTTTTGGAACCCATAGAGTAACCTCCCAATGTATTTTTTATAAGTGTATGACACGGATAGGAAAAATATTCGTATCTTTGCGTGACAAACAAAGAGTCATCCTGTAAAATGAATACGTGAAGTGAGAGGTGAAAGATATGTTTATTATAGCAGGATTAGGAAATCCGACGCGGGACTATGAAGGGACCAGGCATAATGCTGGATTTGAAGTAATAGATGCGTTGGCGGAAAAATATAATATAGCAGTAGATACAAAAAAGCACAGGGCATATATTGGAAAGGGAATGATTGCCGGTCAAAAAGTGATATTGGCAAAGCCACAGACATACATGAATTTGAGTGGAGAGAGTATAAAAAGTCTGGTGGATTACTATAAGATAGATACGGTCTCTAATTTGCTTGTCATCTATGATGATATCAGCCTGAACCCAGGGCAGATTCGAATCCGAGAAAAGGGAAGCGCCGGAGGGCACAACGGAATCAAAAATATTATTGCCCATCTGGGAAACCAGGTGTTTTTGCGGATAAAAGTCGGAGTCGGACAAAAACCTCCGAAACAGGATTTAGCGGATTATGTACTAGGACATTTTACAAAAAATGAGGAAGAAAAAATGCAGGAGGGATACGCGCACGCGGTTATAGCCGCGGAACGGATTCTCTCTGGAGAGATAACGTCGGCGATGAATGAATTTAATCGAAAAAAGAAGGATGAATAGAGGATATGCAGGCTTTTTTGGCGCCGCTTAATGAACTCGCGGATTATCAGGAAATAAGAAAAGAGCGAAAAAAAGAAGCAGGATTTGTGCAGATTTCGGGGTGTGTAAATTCGCAGAAAACCCATCTGATGTATGCACTCAGCGATGGTTTTGAATACAAAATCATCGCCTTTTCCAGTGAAGAAAAAGCAAAAGAAGCGTATGAAGAATACCGTTTCTTGGACGAAAATGTATTTTTGTATCCGGCAAAGGATTTATTGTTTTACCAGGCAGATATTCAGGGAAGTCTTTTGGTAAGCAGGAGGATGGAAGTAATCCGCGCTATTGTGGAAAAGGAAATGTCCCAATCTATCACAGTGATTACAACAATAGATGCGTTTTTAGACGGATTGCCCTCTCCGGATGAAATTTTAAAGAGGAGAATCTGTATATCCAATGCGGATTCTGTAGACTTTACAGCGCTTCAAAAAAGACTTTCCCAGCTTGGGTATGAACGGGAAGAACAGATACAGGGGCCAGGACAGTTTGCAGTGCGGGGAGGAATCTTAGATGTCTATCCCTTGACAGAGGAATTGCCTGTGCGGATTGAATTATGGGGAGACGAAATTGATTCTATTCGTACCTTTGATGTGGAGAGTCAGCGTTCCATAGAGAATTTAGAACGGATTGTAATATATCCGGCGAAAGAAAAAAAAGAAGAAAAAGGAAGAAACGTTTCCTTTTTGGAGTATTTTCCGAAAAAAAACAGCCTGTTATTTTTAGACGAGCCGATCCGCCTGACAGAGCGTGCCAAAGAAGTAGAGGCGGAATATCTGCATAGCAGAGAAAAACGGGAGACGGCGGGAATAGATGAGGATGGAGAGGTTCTCACTGTATATCCAGTCAAAAGGATTGCAGAGGAGATGAATGCGTATTTTGGAATCGCCCTTACTATGCTGGAATCGAAATGCGGCCCTTTTAAAGTACACAGCACTTTTAGTATGCAGACAAAGGGAGTGAACCCATACAACAATAGCTTTGAATTACTGACCCGAGATTTGAAAAGGCTGAAAAGCGCGGGGTACCGAGTTGTTCTTCTCTCTGGCTCCAGAACGAGAGCAAAAAGGCTCGCGGAGGATCTGCGCGATTATGATTTGAGTAGTTTTTATAGTGAAGATATGCAGAGGGAAGTAAAACCCGGCGAAATTATGGCTGCGTATGGTCATGTAGCAGAAGGATACGAGTATCCTATGTTGAAGTTCATGGTGATTTCAGAAACGGATATATTCGGGAAAAAGAAGAAAAAGAAAAAACGGCGTGCTTATGAAGGCCAGAAAATCCAGAATTTTTCCGAGTTAAAAGTGGGGGATTATGTAGTCCATGAAAATCATGGCTTGGGTATCTATCAGGGAATTGAAAAAATTGAAATAGACAAAGTGACAAAAGATTATATGAAAATTTCTTATGCAGATGGAGGAAGTTTATATATTCTGGCGACACAGTTAGATTTAATTCAAAAATACGCAGGAGCAGACGCTAAGAAGCCTAAATTGAATAAGCTTGGCACCAGCCAGTGGGCGAAAACAAAGAAACAGGTAAGAGGGGCAGTACAGGAGGTTGCAAAGGACTTAGTGGAGCTGTATGCAAAAAGGCAGCAGTCCAAAGGGTATGCCTATGAGCAGGATACGGTCTGGCAGAAGGAGTTTGAAGAGATGTTTCCTTTTGAGGAGACAGAGGATCAGATTCATGCCATTGAAGATACAAAGCGGGATATGGAAAGTGCGAAAATTATGGACCGCCTTATCTGCGGGGATGTAGGATATGGAAAAACGGAGATTGCCATACGTGCGGCGTTTAAAGCTGTACAGGAAGGCCGGCAGGTAGTCTATTTAGTGCCTACAACGATTCTTGCACAGCAGCATTACCGGACATTCGTACAGCGTATGAAAGAGT
>ERZ857801.2640-NODE-2640-length-14513-cov-17.763660_pt1 | contig 14513 bp, 5 predicted proteins | sample MGYA00519762_ERZ857801 | MGnify/ENA primary metagenome ERZ857801 (study PRJEB31778, sample SAMEA3449368) | human gut metagenome | biome: human gut; feature: human-associated habitat; material: faeces | place: United Kingdom | collected 2010/2012 ...
AATAATTCGGTGATTACCAACTTTTAAAGATACTTTCTCATCCCGAACTCACGTAATACATTGGAGTCACCAACTTCCGGATCGCCGAACTTATTGTACGAAGAGATGGTACATACATTGTCGACACTGGCAAATACGCGTGCATTTTCCATTTTCACCGGTTTCAGCACATTCTTCGGGAATGTATATCCTATCTGAATATTTGAAATCTTCAGATAATCCCCCTTCTGGATGTAGGCGTCGGACACACGCATGTTCTTATTATAGTCTGTCTTGGTGATACGCGGATATTTGGCGCCGGTATTCGAAGATGACCATGCATTATTGATATATTCCTTCAGTACATTCTGATAACCGCCGTCGGGTGCATAGACTGAGGTCAAGCGGGCCGAAGAATAAGAAAGGATATCCATACCGGCTACACCGTACAAGTTCATCGAGAAATCAAAGTTTTTCCAGGAAGCGGTAAGGTTCATTCCGTAAGTGAACTTGGGATATCCATTGCCTATAACAGTACGGTCGGCATCGGTAATCTGCCCGTCACCATTCAAATCAACAAACTTATAGTCGCCGGGCTGGGTAGTCTTGTCCTGATATACACCACTTTCAACTCCCTTTTCAACCGCCAGCCTATTCATTTCATCAATTTCGGCCTGGGTTCTGAAAATGCCTTCTACCTTCCAGCCATAGTAGGAACCTACAGGATAGCCGTTCTGTGTAATGGAGTGGTTGTCCCAGTTGTCGCCATCTTGTGCTGACCCTGACTTGCTGAATATCGGATCGCCGACTTCAATAGCCTCGTTCTTCAGGGTAGACCCATTCAGCCTTATGCCGATATTCCAATCGCTGAAGCTCTTGTTCCACGCAGCAGTAAACTCGAAACCTGAGTTACGGATATGTCCCGCGTTAGTATAGACATTGGAGAAACCGGTAGAAGGACGAATCTGGCGATACAGAAGCAGATCCTTTGCGTCACGGATAAAGTAATCGGCAGAGAAAGAAAGCTCATTGTTCATAAAGGCAAAATCAATACCGATATTTGTCTGCTCATTGGTTTCCCATTTCAGGTTGGTATCAATTTCTTTCTGCTGGGCAATACCGGCACCGTTAATCACACTCGAACCATTAAAGAACCAGTACATTGCATTTGCCGAAGACAACTGTGCTATGGACAAGTTGGTACCATTGCCCGCATTACCGGTCTGTCCCCATCCGGCACGCAACTTCAAGTTACTGAACAGTTCTAAATCCTTAATGAACTTTTCCTCGGAAAGACGCCAAGCTACAGAAGCGGAAGGGAATGTACCATAACGATTGCCGGCACCAAAGTTCGAAGAACCGTCGCGGCGTACCGTTGCAGTCACAATATAGCGGTCGTTCAAAGTATAAGTCAGACGGCCGAAGTAAGAAAGGAATCTTGTCTTCAAATCCAGCCCACCATCCGTTTGCTTAGACGATGGGTCATTGGTCAATGAAATTTTGCGGATGTTGTCTGCCGGGAAATCGTTGGCACTGGAATTCAGCCAGGCACCGTTCGTATCGCTGGTAGAGAAACCGGCCATTGCACTTACGCGGTGATGCTCATTGGACCAGTCATAGTTCAAGAACGCTTCCAGACCGAGTGAAGTGGACTGGCTCTGGTTCAGCGAGAACGAGTCCTTACGGTCTTGAGTTCCAAAGGTTCTATCATTATAGGCTGTATAGCCATTATAACCTTTTGTATAATAATTATAACTGGCAATAGTTTTGAAGGTCAACCCTTTGTACAAATCGAGTTGTAGGAAAGCACTGGCGAGCAGACGGTCCCATTTATTGATGCTGTCGGCAGTCTTGGCAGCAGCAACCAGATTGTCAGCTCCCTTGTTCACGTCTCCATTGCCTTCTTTCTTGTAATGTCCCCAAGTACCGTCGGGCAACACAATAGGCATGGAATAGAAAACACCGTCCTCTACATAATCCATGGTTGGAATGGCTTGTGCATAGTTTCTCAGGTTGCCTCCTCCCATCTTTTCCGAATGTGCATAGTTCAAGTTCAAGCCTACATGCAGAAAGTCTTTCACTTTGTGAGTGATATTAGCGCGTGCCGTCAAGCGTTTAAAATTCGACTCAATCACGATACCCTGGTTGTTCAAATAACCCAGAGATAAGTTGGCTTGGGTATTTTCGCTGCCTCCCGAAGCAGAAAGGTTATAGTTCTGCTGTAATGCCGTGCGTGACATTTCATCCTGCCAGTCAATGCTGTTCAGTCTGCCTATGTAATCCTCGCCATATGCCAGATTGGTCATGGCAATACCGTCATTCTTGACGGCGGAACGTACAGCACTTGCAAACAAGCCCGCATCAGCCACATCAATCTTATTCGAATTGAACTGGAGGGCATAGTTGGCCGAAAAGTTCACCTTTGCCTTCCCCTTACCACCGTTCTTGGTAGTAATCATAATGACGCCATTGGCACCGCGAGTACCATAGATTGCCGTAGCCGAAGCATCCTTCAGAATTTCGATGGACTCTACATCATTAGGATTCAAGAAATCGATGGAAGTTCCTACCTGCACACCGTCCACTACATAGAGTGGGTCGGCAGAACCATTCACGGTTGCCACACCGCGGATACGGATGGAGAAACCTCCTTCCGGGTCACCGGAAGAACGGATGACAGATACACCTGCCGCAGCTCCCTGCAAACCTTGTCCCAAGTTCACCGGATTCCGCTTCATCATTTCCTCCGCATTCACGGAAGCCACAGAACCGGTGAGGTCGGATTTCTTCATCGTACCGTAGCCCACAACAACTACCTCATCCAAGGTTTCGGTATCCTCCTTTAAAGTAATTTTCAGAGCATTCATATTCCCGGTTACTTTGACCGTTCGCGCCAGATAACCGATGTAACTGGTCTTCAGCGTAGAACCTACGGGACACTGCAAGGAGAAGTTACCGTCCAAATCGGTAATCATACCGTTTGTCGTACCTTCCACAATGACATTGGCACCGATGATGGGCTCGCCTTTCTCATCCACCACTTGGCCCTTCACAGTAACTACACTCTGCTGTACGACAGTGACACCTGCAAACGGCTGTACGCTTGTTGCAAAGAGAGGTCCGGCACATGCCAGCGATACTGACATGATACCCAAATACTTCATCACATTTCTCATAAATACTAAATACTTAGGTTTAACAAATACCCCGGTCATAAGCACATCGGGAAAAAGATATGCGACACAATTTTGTGCCACTATAGAGGCACTGCCGTGCCATTGGGAAGGCACATCTGTGCCACCATAGTGGCACAGATTTCGGTAACTATATCCCTTTCTCTTCCATACCGACAGGGGTGAATTCAATATAGATTTTCAAAGATTAAGTTCAGAAACTCAGGGAAGTGCCTTCAACCTGGTTCAACAGTTGCGGTTTGGCCTTTCCACAATCCACTTTCACAACCTGAATACGGTTGTCGGCAGGTAGACAAACCAATCCTTCTGCCTGCTTCTTGTCAGCACTGTATACCTTCAGGCTCATTTTACTCCAATCCATCTCAGCAGTGGACTGCGCCAACTTCAGATGAGGAAGTACCGAACCGTCACGTACCAGCATGATTATCGGCAGACTGCCTGCTTCAATCCGGTGCCATCCGCCTTCGTAGACTTTCTCTGTCTGGTAGTCTATCCATTTTCCTTCGGGAAGGTAAACTGTGCGGCCCGTCATACCGGATTCAAGCAAGGGGGCAACCAGAATCTGCGAACCGAAGAGATACTCGTCATCCACTTTCCATGCTCCCGGATCATCGGGGAATTCTACAAACAAGGCTCTTAGCATCGGTAAGCCCTTTTCTGTACATTCCTTAGCCTGAGCATACACATAAGGCATCAGACGGTACTTCATCTCCGCACTCTTGCGGAAGACATCCTGCACACGCTTGCTGTCGTACAACCACGGCTCTGTCGGAGGTGCCCCATGCGCGCGGGTATGGGAAGTAAGAAAACCGAACGGTATCCAGCGGCAATACAAGTCCTCCGGAGTGGATTTTACAAAGCCGCCCATATCATGGCTCCAGAAGGAGAAACCGGACAAGCCGAAGGACAAGCCTGCACGAAGCGTACCCAGCAGACCCGTGTTCGTAGTTGCAGCATCACCGCCCCAATGCAATGGATAACGCTGGGAACCAGCCCATGCGGCACGTGCCCACATTATATTCTCGTTGTGCAACTTCTTGGTTATCTCGGACACTGCCATATCATAACGCACCGGATAGAGGTTATGCTCATACCATCCGCTCTTGCCGGAAGCGTAAATACCATTCAGTGGAGCAGCCTCGCCAAAGTCTACTTTAATGGCACTGACACCGATATTCAGCAATCCCGCCAGTTTGTCCTGATACCACTTTACTGTTTCCGGATTGGAAAAATCAAGCACCACATCTTCGTAGGGAAGTTCACCATTTCCATTTTTCACATACATGTCTTTCTCTATCAGTTCAGAGAAATAACGGTTTTTAGGAGTGAAATAAGGCAACTGCCACAAACATACATGGAAACCTTGTGACCTCAAATCCTTCAACATCTGCTGTGGATTCTGGAAACGGTTCTCGGAGAATTTATAGTCACACTGCCAGTCCACATCAAACCAGCCGGTATCGAAATGGATAACATCGCACGGATACTTGTTCTTACGGATATTGGCCGCTACATCATAACCTTCCTTTTCACTGAAATAGGTAATACGGCTCATCCACGTACCGAAAGACCACAAGGGGGGCATGCCCGGCTTTCCTACCAAATCGGTGTACTCGTCCAGAATATCTTTCGGCTCGCCGAAGAAAACGAACAAATCCAGGTTCTCGTCACCCATGAACATTTTGTTCAGCCCAATATAGGTAGCACCAAAATCACAAGTCACGGGAGCGGATGTATGCATAAACATACCATATCCCCGGTTACTCATAAAGAAAGGAATCGGTTTGTACATCTGGTCCGTCTCAGGCCCTTGTGGGTCTGTAACGAACAAGTTCACCTTCTGTCCGGCCTTGTTCAGCCCAGTGGCAGACTCTCCGCAACCAAAAATCATTTCATCTGCAGTCAAGGTAAATACCGGATTGATGCGGCGAGCATTGTCGCTTCCCCGCTTCACAAAACAGAACGGCGTATATTTTACCTGCGTAGAGTCCGCGTCGCTCAAAGCGGCAGTCTGGCTCAAGATACGTCCGGCTTTATCCTTCAAGACGATTCTCCAAGGATTCTTGTTAATCTGAATGGTTCCATAGTCGCTGGAATAGATAATCTTGTCATTCGTCTCGATAACTTTCCAGCTTCCATCCCTGCCCGGTTCCTTTGCCAACATGATGGAAGCGGCAGGTTTGGGTTCCACCGGGGTCGTTAGCATACGGATACGTACCGTACGCGGAGTTACAAAGTCAATCTTGAATTTGAGGTTAGGGTCATTTTCATAGGCAGTGAAGGGGAAATCGAGCATTCTCATTTTACGGGGCTGTGCACCGTTGGTATTGAAGGCTTGGCGGGGCATCAGATGCCCGCGTTTCCAATTCACCAGCCCTTCACCCGACTTGGCATCGAATGACTCCAGGTGATCTGCAAAAAACAAGGTATTACTCAAGTCACGGAAATCGGTACTCATGTCCAGAGGTTGGTTCATCAAATACGAAGTACCGTCATTGACATGTGGCTGTGCCAACAGATTGCCACCGGCAAACAACAGCATCGCCACTGCTAAAAGTTCTTTCTTCATACTATTAGGATTTAAATGATCTCGCCTGCAAATGTATTTTTCTTAAAGGAAACACAGATGCCTTAAAAATGTCTTTTAATATCCGGTTTTGTTTCATAGAACCCATATAGGGCCATTGGAAACAAAATGCATACTATTTTTCACCAAACGGAGGATATCATCCCACACGAATACGCAAATCTTTCCTTGCTCGTTCGAAGGATTATATTTAAGTTTGCAGTTACAATATTGTTAATCCTTCTAATAAAGAAAATACATGAAACAACTGCTCCTATTCCTTATATGCAACCTGGCCTTCCTCCTTACTGTTCAAGGTAACTCAGCGGAAATCCCGCCGGCTGTCATGTTCAAGCAGCTCTCTACAACAGAAGGACTCTCCAACAACAGTGTCCGAAGCATCTACAGAGACAATAGGGGATTCCTCTGGGTGGGGACAGAATCAGGACTCAACAAATACGACGGCTACTCCTTCCAGCAGTATTACCAGAACAACTCCGACCTGCCGGACGATGCCATCAGCGAAATTTTCGAAGGACCGGACGACAATGTATGGATAAGGACTTCCAGCGGCTACAGTATCTATAATTATAAGACCGGTGAATTCGACAATGACTATAAACCCATACTCGATGGGCTGCAAATCCCCAGTAAAAACATTCTGAGGATGGGAAAAACATCCAAGAATGAGTTTTGGGCCTACGACTATTCCAAACTTTACATACGAAGCATGGACAACAGCTCCATCAAAGCCTATCCACTGGTAGTTGAAAAGATTTCAAACCTCTATATAGGTGTCCAGTTCATTTATATAATGTACTCCAACGGTACCCTATACAGTATCAGCAAGCAGACTTCCGAAGTCAAGGAAATAGCCATTCCCACCATCTATAGACCTTTGCTGGAGAATCATGAGCCACACATTTACATAGACCAAAACGAAAGCCTATGGGTATACACCTTCCAAAACAGCCTACTTTTGCACAAGAACAGTTTTACACAGCAATGGGAGGACATCAGCCTGAACAATAACACTCACATACAGTACAATCGCGTGCAACGCATCCTCGACCTGGGAGACGGCAACGTATGGATACTTACCAGCCATATGGGGCTGTTCGTTTACAACACCCTGACCAAATCGCTTACCAACTTGGTGCACAATCCATTGAAACCGCACACCATTGCCAGCAACAATCTGAATACCATTTACCGGGACAAAGACGGAACCATATACATAGGGAATTTCAAACACGGTATTTCCTATTATAGCCCCATGTCCCAAATCATACTATGCAACAAATCCCTGGAATATGATGATATCCTGACCTTCTGCGAAGACACCAGCCAGGAATACATTTACTACGGAACAGACGGTACGGGACTAATCCGACGTTCACTAGTGACCGATTCATACGAAAAGATAGCAACTCCCGCCAATATTGTAGTCGACTTATCCATCGACTCCAAAAACCGCCTATGGATAGGCACCTTCCAGAAAGGACTGCTATGCTACTCGAAAGGGCAAATCAAACAATACACAGTAAGTAACAGCCAGCTTCTCGAGAACAATGTGTATACAGTAAAGGTAGACAAACACGGATACATCTGGATAGGTACCATGAAAGGATACATACAGAGGTTAAATCCGGAAACCGGGCAGTTTGACACCATCTTGTACCGTCCGGGAGAATTCTTTGTCCGAGATATGTACTATGATAAAGACAGTACCCTTTACGTAGCGACCAAAGGAGGACTCATTATCATCGATACGGAAACCCAAGCCTATAATATCTACGCCGAAGCCGGCCGCTTCAAGGAGAACAATATGCTCACTGTCTATAAGGACAGCCGGGACCTTCTTTGGATAGGACATCCACACGGACTGAGTATATGGAACCAGAAGAACGACTCCATCTACTTCCTTGACCAGAAAAACGGACTTGCCGCCAACCTCGTCAGAGCCGTCACGGAAGACAACAACAACCAGATGTGGATTGGTACCGGCAACGGCATCTCACGAATCAAAATAACAAACGGTACATACGCCATCGTGAACTACTCCGTAAGCGACGGACTGATATGCAACGATACCAATGTCCACGCCATCCTCAAGCTACAGAACGGCAATATACTGATAGGCACGCCACAAGGTTACCAGACTATCATTCCACAAGACATCCTGACCACAAGTTATGATGCCAATATTTACCTTACCGGTATTGAGCTCAAATCCGGAATGACCCATCCGGACATCCTGAACGGCAGCTCACTTGAATGTGCACAACATCTTTCCTTCACTGAAAAGGAAAATTCATTCACTCTGTCCTTCTCTGCCCTCGACCTGGTGGAAACGGATAAGATAAAATATGCCTATAAGATTCATTCCAACTGGATTTATGCTGAAAACAACAAAGTAAACCTATCCATGCTGACTGCCGGAAACTATACTTTATCCGTCAAGGCATGCAACTCACAAGGCATATGGAGCCCCAACGTCAAGGAACTGAAAATAAAGATACTCCCTCCTTGGTGGCGCACTTGGTGGGCTTATACCATATATAGCGGTATCGTTTTGTGCATCCTTCTGTCCATTATCCGCAATCTGCGCTTACGCCAAAAGCAGAAACAAATCATGCAGGCCATCGAGGTGGAAAATGAAAGGCAGCAGAAAATCAACAATATGAAACTGCAGTTCTTTGCCAACATAAGTCACGAACTGCGGACTCCCTTGTCACTTATCATCAATCCGCTTGAAGAGTTTTTCGTAGACCATCCCGAATATCGTAAAGGCATTTTGGATATGGTCAAACAAAATGCCGACTATCTGCTGGAACTGATTAACCAACTGCTGGATTTCAGAAAGCTGGATGCCAAGGCTGAAACCCTGAAATGCAAACATGACAACATCCTTATCATTCTGAGTGAAATATTCCACTCTTTCGATCCGATAGCACAGAAACGGAACATCAGCTATAGCCTTACCGCTCCACAACATTCTGTATTCATGGATTTTGACTATGACAAGATACGCAAGATATGCACAAATATCCTGTCAAATGCATTCAAGTTCACTCCCAATAAAGGAAGCATCTCACTGGATATTGCCGTAAGAGGCACAAATCTGGAACTGACCTTTACCGACACCAGTTGCGGCATAGAGGATGAAGCCAAGGAGAAAATATTCCAAAGATTCTATCAGTCGGGCAAAAACCTGTCGAACAACGGAGGCAGCGGCATTGGACTGCACATTGTTTCCGAATACGTAAAGATGCATCAGGGTACTGTCTGTGTCAGGGATAACCAGCCTTGTGGTTCTGTATTCCTGATTGCCCTACCCCTACACCAGAACAGTAATGAAACCAAAAACGGAGAACCGGTCGAAGGACCGGAAATAAAAGAAGAATCCCATCCATTCACCATACTACTCGTAGATGACAACTACGACTTCTTGAAATTTCTCTCTGAAAGTCTTGCCAGGCAGTATCATGTATTAAAAGCCACAAACGGAAAACATGCACTGAATGTACTGGAAAAGGAAGATATTGATTTAGTGGTCAGTGACATCATGATGCCCGAGATGGATGGTCTGGAACTATGTTCAACCATCAAGAATGACATACGCTACTCCCATATCCCCATTATCCTCCTGACAGCTAAGGCAAGTGAAGAACACCAATTGGAAGGGCTTAGCGTTGGCGCAGACGACTATATCACCAAGCCTTTCAATATGGAAGTCCTCAAGCTGCGCATCAACAAGATTATCGAGATGAACGTCAAACGTCAGGAAATATTCAATCAGGACATTAAAATCGAGCCAAGCCGTATCACCATCACTCCCCTTGACCAGCAGCTGGTGGAAAAAGCCATCCAGATTGTAGAGGACAATATCAGCGAAACCGAGTTTTCCGTCGAGGAGCTTGCCAGCAGCCTGAATATATCACGCAGCTATTTCTACAAGAAAATGATTAAGATAACGGGAAAGAAACCCATCGAATTCATCAGGACCATCCGTATGAAACGTGCACAACAACTCTTGACAGAAAGCCAGATGCAAGTTTCGGAAATTGCATATACCTTGGGGTATAACTCCCCCAAGATATTCTCCAAACATTTTAAAGAAGAGTTCAACATCAGCCCATCCGAATTTATAAGGCAGCAGGCTGAATAGAAACATTATTTTGACATCAAAGCATCCAACGAAGACACCAACGCCACCAAAGCAGCACTCCAATTAATGGCTATTTCATTGGAAGCATACGAACCTTCCACATCTGCATAAGACTCATCCGGCAGATTGGAAGGATAGGGTACACCGTCTTGTTGGCCAGGATTGGGACCGCCAACAAGGAAACCGGGAAGAGGTGCCTCTATATCATCCGATGCAGAAAGACGATGGTGCGGATACAGAGGACTTTTCATCCCGAAACCGGTGACATAACAATATCCCGTGGCATTCTTTCCTAAAATGTAGTCCATATTGCGGTAGGCGTTCGTCAGGTACGACTTCTCACCTGTAAGCAAATAGGCACAAACCAGTGAAGTGGCTTGGTTAGCACACCCTTCGGCAAGGCATCCCCAAAAGAAATCTTTGGCATCGTTGCCGTAAGGAGCGTGGAAAGGAGAGCGGTCAGCACCCCGCACAGCCTCGGCAGCATAGTCCAGTAGCAGGTCTTTCATGGCATTTGCCAACTCCACGTCTTCACCCTGATATTCCCTGCCCGGTTGCAGCCAGGCAAACACGCCCAACGCAGTGGTATTGCCCCAAGAAGGAGTCTTATATGCAGTGGGCAGATGCTTCTTCACTTGTTCCCGGTAAACGGGCTTTCCCGTAGCAAGATAGAGCTCGGAAGCCGCCCAGAAGAATTCGTCATCGGCACTACGATCACCGTAAGCTCCCGTAACCACGGCAGGTTGATATTGCTTGTTGAGGAGGTCCTGATGATAGAGCGCTTGCGGATGCGCTTCTGCCCAGGCGTAAGCACGTTCGGCAGCCTGCAAAGCCACTTCCGAAAAGCCAGGATAATCCTCTTCGTAAGGAGCAAACAACACGGAAGCTTGCGCTAAAGCCGCAGCATAGTCCAATGCCGCCGTTACTGATTTCTGAACTACATAACGGGGCTGCTTACACTCCGTAGGCTTGATAAATCCCTCGAACGAAGGGGTAGTCAGCTTGTGGTAGACTCCTCCGTCGGCAGGGTCTTGCATGGTCAGCATCCATTTCAGGTTATAGTACATCTCGTCCAGCAAATCGGGCGTGTGGTTTCCGCTTTCCGGGATGTTCACCCGTTGACGGATAAAATAGTCAGGAAAGCGGGCATAAATCGCCTGCATCAATCCGATGGAATAAGCGGAGTTCACAATGTACTTGTTATAATCTCCGGCATCATACCATCCTCCCGGAGAAGAAATCACCGCTCCCGCCTTACGTTCCGGCCCGGCAGCATTGGGATGTACCAGCACCTTGTCATCTGGATGGCCTGCCGGACGGCTCCACCGACCCGCATAAGTCGCTTCGATGGGCATACCCGTACGTTGGTAATAGAAAGATTTCAAAGCGGCATCGGCCAAAGGGGACAGCACCTTTTCCTTTACTTCGAATGCCACTGAATCGCCGTTAACCAACAGAAGATATCTTCCCGGTACCGTGATGTCACTGAAATCCAATATTATCCTGCTCCTATCCGACCAAGCGGATGAAGCGGTATATCCGGGTTTGCCGGAAAGTAGCCGATTGCCCGTGGCTGCATCTACTATGGTAAATTCACGTACCTCACCGGCATTCACCACAGCTACTTTTTCCTGCTGGGGATAATACCCTAACTGATTCAAACGTACAGTTTCTGAAGGATGCCCTAAAGTGGCCATTCCTCCCAGAACTGTAAACAGACATGTAGTTATATTCATATCACTATTCTTTATATATTAATATTATTCCATTTCAAAATTATTTATCCGACAATAAGGTAATGAAACTGATAGCCGGCAAGTGTACCCGTACCAGTCCATTCTCCACCTTCACTGCAGTTTCCTTCATGCAGTCTTTTGTATTGGTCACATAGACTTTCAGTTCCTTCACTTCTGCAGGGATACCGGAGATGACAGCCTCGCAATCCGCCCCATTATTGACCATATGGACGGCATATTCCCCACGCACCATATTTCCGAAAGCCGCACAGTTTAGTTTTTTCTTGCTGCTACTGACCGGAATGGCCAAGGCATCGGCCGGAGTGGAGGCCAGCTGCTTAATGTTCCAGAAACGTTGTGTAGGACGCAAAGGACCTTTGGAGCCATAAATGCCGTCTCCCCACAACAACGAATAGTCTGAAGTGAGCTGCCACTGCAAGATGGACAGTGGTTGGCAAATAGCACAAATACGCGTATACAGATTGATTTCATAAAGTGCAAACGTCGACTCATTGAATATCTCGGCATAACCATGAGCAGCGGCATCCGTACTACCCTCACCAACCAAGAGTGGTACATTAATCGCTTTGGCAGCATCCGCCCACTTCCTTAACGTAACATCATCACAACCACGCCATGAATGGAAAGAAACTGCACCAATATACTTATGAGTCTCAGGATTGTTCAAAGCAGGAAGGATGAAATCAAAAGTCGTAGCATCCGAATTGTCGCCAAGCAGCATACGGGTAGGAAGATTCAACCCTGCCAGATAAGCACCGAATTCCTGAATGAAATCTGCATGCTCCTGCGGCGTGTGAAGGACATCAATACCCAAATCCGATTCGTTGAACGAGAACATGGAGAACTCAATACCATAATGCTGTTTAGCATACAACAGATAATCTGCCATGGATTTATAAATCTTCTCCTTTTTCCGGCTATCCAGACGATAAGCAATGACACCATCTTGACGGGCATAACTTGCAGGACCTCCGTCAATGGCCCATGCAGGCGGAAACCAACAGCTTAGTATTACCGGCATTCCCATCGCCTTCAAGCGCTTTGCCATGAGGAGACTTTCCTCCACCCGCTTGTTCAGTCCCCCATTCTGTGCCACGGCAATAGGATCGGATTCTTCTTCGGGTTGCCACAATCTCCACGGAAATTCCACACGGCCATAAGCTACGCGCAAATTTTCCAGACAGTAATCTATCACTTTAGGGTCGGCAGCAGGATTCTGCAGGCGGAAATTCCCTCCAAAGCCTGCAAACAAACTTCCCGGATTCTGCATATCCAATGTAATTTCCGCGTCACTGTGATCTATCACTCCGGAAGCATGCAGTTCCATAGACAATGCTGTTCTCCCAGCCTTTTTCAGAATCGACATCAGCGAGATATACACAACAGTACCGGTAGACTCTTTTTCAACCGTGGCCTTTACAGACTTATTGAACTTGAATTCCAACTTCCTATTGGCCGAAGTAACGGTCAGCTTCCTGCCACTTGTCCTTACTTTGGCATCAACGTAGTTTTCCGGACTTAAAGCAATACAGTAATAGGCTGTCTGGTTCAAAGTAGTGTCCGACAGCGCATCAATAGAAATCTCCACCAAGCCTTTTCCCTTATCAGTCACTTTCTGATGGAACTTTACACCTCGCAGAGTAGTCGTCACTTCCTGCATATCCCCCTCACGATGGAAAACGGGACGGACCTGCTTCTCCTTTCCAGTAATCTCCATATCTCCTTTCAAGGTTCCGACACGCAGGGATGACTCAAAGTCTATCAATTCACCGTCTACACGGACACCCGTGATATTGCTCCATGCCATCACTTCCGTCTGGGCAGAAAGCGGCAGAGATAATATACCACACAGCAATACAACTATTCCAAACTGGAAAATTCGTAAATTCTTCATAATATCAAATCTATAAAAGGTTGTCATTTCAGTCTGGTATCAATCTCAAACCCCATACGGCTGTTATGATAGGGACAATTCCACATACTTGCTTTAGGCTCCTTGTAGCGGGGAGTTCCATCTTCCAGCACCGTTCTGAACCATTCACCATACTCCTTGTCTATCATCCGTGATTTGATGAAGTTCCAAGTGCGGACGGCACTGTCCAAATAAGATTGTTCACCAGTCAGTTGCCAGGCATTGATACAACCGACCACAGTTTCCGCCTGGCACCACCAGGAAGCATCCTTCCTGATTTTGTCCTTATGCCGTTCGTACATCATGGCGCCCATCGGGTTGATGCCCTCTTTCAAGGAGGCGTCTGCAAGTTCCAATGCTACCTTCCTGCACCTCCCGATAACCTCCGGGTCACCCAGAGCCTCTGCAGCTTCCGTCAGCAACCAGGAAGTTTCGATGTCATGCCCGTAAGAGTCGATGTCATCCAGATTGTTCCAATTCGAATCACAGTACAATATCAGGTGATGTGTTTGTGGATTGTAGAGCTTGGTTATTATCAAATCTATTACTTTTGTAAGACGTTCGCGTAGGCCATTATCCTTCCATACTTTATATAAAGCTGTGTATGCCTCCAATACGTGGATATGGGTATTCATTGTTTTGGTGGCAACGCCATCTCCATCATATCCCAGCTTTTGGGGAACTCCCCATTCGCGGGTGAAAGATTCTATATAACCATCGTTTACGGGGTCTTTGATTCTGCTCTCCATGGTCCGGTAAAGTTCTATGGCTTTTTGCAGGCTTTCATTGTTGCCCGTTGCTCTAAAATGTTCGGACAAACCGTAGATAGCATAAGAGCAGCCGTAAGTCTGCTTGTTCGTATCCAATGGGGTACCGTCCGCTTTTATCAGCCAATATACGCCTCCATACTGCGAATCAATGAAGTGGTCTATGA
>ERZ857801.2645-NODE-2645-length-14481-cov-2.975184_pt1 | contig 14481 bp, 14 predicted proteins | sample MGYA00519762_ERZ857801 | MGnify/ENA primary metagenome ERZ857801 (study PRJEB31778, sample SAMEA3449368) | human gut metagenome | biome: human gut; feature: human-associated habitat; material: faeces | place: United Kingdom | collected 2010/2012 ...
GGTAAATATTCGGTTGGTGGAGTAGGATATAGTATGACCAATCAGATTATACTGGCTTATCTGACATTCTTTTGTACAGATATTTTTGGCATTACAGCGTTTACAGTAGCGGGCTTGATGCTTGTTACAAAAGTAATCGATGCGATTACTGACCCTATTATGGGATTTATCGCTGACCAGACGAGAACAAAAAGAGGACGTTACAGACCATATTTGATGTTCGGGGCTCCCATATTAGGCTTTTTGATTTTCATGCTTTTCAGTTCGCCAGATCTTACGCCGGCTTTGAAGGTTATCTTCCTGTATGTGGCTTACATAGCATATTCGCTGGCATTTACAGTGGTCGGAGTACCATTTCAGGCGTTAGTACCTGTTTTGACAAAGGATGCAAAGGAACGATCAATTGTTGTATCATGGAAGAACATCATGGTTCAGGTGGGCAAATTTTTTATTACTTCTTTTGCACTGCCACTTGTAGAACTATTCGGCGGAGGAGTTATGGGCTGGAGAACATACGGAGGTCTTGTCGGAGTTCTGGTTACTATATGTTTCTGGAGCGTTGCTTCTGCAGTAAAAAAGTACGATACTGTTGATGTGGAAATAAAACGAAAAAAAATAAATTTCAGAAAAGAAGCACATTTGATTACAAAGAACAAACCTTTACTAATGCTTATCATTGCTTTTGGTACAGACATGATAGCAAACTCAGCGTTGATGGCAGCAAATGTATATTACTTCAAATATGTATTGAACAGAATGGATCTTGTCGCGATTTCAGCGACAGCATTGACTATCACAGGTGTCATTTCAAATATTGTAATGCCGGTATTGGTAAAGAAATTCGGGAAGAAAAGATTATATTGGTGGGGAACATTTGCGTCCATTATCCCATTGGCAGTTCTACTTGTAAAACCGGTTGTTCCTGCGAATATCTTAATGATTTTACTGGTTATATTTGGCTTAATTTCCGCATTGCCAAGTTCACTGGCATGGGCTATGCTTCCGGATTGTGCAGATTATGCGGAGTATAAGACAGGAATATCCGGAAATGGAGTGATAGCTTCAACATTTACATTTATGAATAAGCTGTGCATCGCAGTAGGAACCTCTGGAGCCAGCTTTATTCTAGCAATGGTTGGTTTTACGGCAAATTCGGTACAAACAGAACTTGTACTGGCTACAATTGTCTTTTTAAGATTTGGAATGCCGATTTTAGGATATATTGCCTCTCTGATTTCTATGCATTTTTATGAGATTACGGATGAAATGCACGCTGAAATCACGAAAGCACTTGAAAAAAGAAGGTAAAGAACTTATAAAATTTTATTGCTGAATGGTTAAGTTAGGAGGAACCATGAAAAAAAATCTTTTATTTCTTATGACAGACCAGTTTGTCTATAATGCTATGGGACATTTGACAAGTGGGATTCTGACCCCTTGTCTCGATGAAATCGCGGAAAAATCCATATGCTTTTCAAACTGTTATACAAATTCACCACTGTGCATGCCTGCAAGGGCAAGTCTTGCGACAGGTCTTTATCCAGAAGAGCTGGGGATCAATAATAATAGCTGTGAAGGGCTTAACTGCCACTCTGTTACTTGGATGCAGCAGATACGAAAAGCGGGATATGAAACAGTACTATTCGGTAAGGCTCACCTTCACAAATTCCCGGCAGATATGCGGGATAAGGAAGAACAAACAAGGGGATATGGATACGATATTGTAGATGAACTTCCGGGACCACGTACATATGGGAAAAAGAAATCAAGTTATTATGACTACTTGAAAAAAAGGGGTCTGCTTGAATGCTACTGCAAAGATATGGATAGACGTTATAAAAATGGACATGTATATGACAGCAGTCCAACGCCATTGGAGACGAGAGATTATGCAGATGTGTATATTGCTAATCGGGCAATTGAGTATTTAGAACACGTATCAGAAAAAAAGCCATGGTTTTGTACAGTAGGTTTTGGCGGGCCACATGAACCATGGGATACGCCAAAAGATTATGTAGAGCTTTATAAAGATATGATGCCGCCCCGGCCTCTTAATGCACCTTATACTTTTAATCCAAACCGTCCTAAGGGAGTGTATGATGAGATATTAAATGGCAAATATGATCCAAATCTTACAGAAGATATATTAAATATGACGTCGGACGATATTTCTGCTCTGCGTCGCAGCTATTATGGACATATTACCTTAATAGACGATCAGATCAAGAGAATCTTAAGCTGTCTTAAGAATAGGGGGATGTTGGACAATACCATCATTGTATTTACTGCTGACCACGGAGAACAAAATGGAGACTATGGTTTGCTATTTAAACAGACCTTTTTTGAAACTTCTATAAAAGTCCCGATGATGATTTTATTACCTTCAAAAGAAGGATGTGAAATAGACAAACCGGTTGAACTAATGGATATAGGTGCAACTTGCTGCGACTTATTAGGCATAGAACAAGAAATTGGTCATGCACGCTCATGGCTCCCATTTTTAAACGGAAGTGGAGAATTAAAAGAACGGATTATAGCACAACTTTATGGTGAAACAATGCTGTTAGAAAAATCGTATAAGGCAGTGTTTAACGGAACAGATGAAATCTATTTGCTATTCGATCTGAAAAATGATCCAAAAGAAAGTGAAAATCTGGCAGGAACTGCAGAGGCTGAAGAGATAGAAAAAAATATGAAAAAATCTTTGGAGCAATGGCGTAAAGGCTTGAGGCAGAGATAATTCTTTAGACTGCTTATAAGATGATTGGTGGTGAGGAGAAAATATGAATAATAGAAATGTTTTATTGATTACAGTTGACGATATGTCATGGGATTCTTTAGGGTGTATGGGATGTAGGGTCCCAGATATTACGCCTAATATCGATCGTTTGGCAGAAGAAGGGGTGTTATGTGAAAACTCTTATGTGGCCATAGCGGTCTGTCAACCGTCGCGCTCCGCATTGATGACTGGAAGGTATCCACATAAAAACGGTGCAAGAGGGTTTGAACAGATTGATTTTTGCGTTACCACGCTGACGGAACATCTGCGGGAATATGGGTACTATAACGGTATTATTGGAAAAGTGCCCCATTTACAGCCAGAAGAAAAATTTGCATGGGATTACGCAGCACATACGCTAACGGAAGAAGAAAGCTGGGGACGGGATCCAAAACGGATGTATGAGCATACGAAAAAGTTTATCAGGCAGGCAAAAGAGAAAAAACGTCCGTTTTTTCTGATGGCAAATTCCCATGATCCTCATCGTCCGTATGCAGGTTCTGAATTCGAAACACCAGAATTTTTGTCAAAATCTGGTAAATGTACCAAGAGAGAGACGGACTTAAATGACGGATCATATTTTCGTGGGAAATATGTGTCGGCAAGGAGATACTACAAGCCAGAGGAAATTGAAGTACCGGGTTATCTACCGAATCTGCCGGACGTGCAAAGAGAGGTTGCAGACTATTATTCGTCCGTACATCGCGCTGACGAAGCTGTTGGATGTATCCTAAAAGCGTTGGAAGAGGAGGGGATGAGTGAAAATACTTTCATTATGTTTCTTTCAGATAATGGAGCAGCGTTGCCATTCGCAAAAACAAATTGTTATCTTCATGGTACAAGGAGTCCGTTTATAGTGCGTCTGCCTGGTGTTATTCCATCCGGAAAACGGACAAAAGCTCTGATATCTTCAATTGACTATACTCCTACAGTACTTGATTTTTTGGAAATAGAGCAGATTGCCGGTGTTGACGGAAAGTCTTTGCGCAATGTACTGGAGCATGATGTACCCCATCAGTATGATACTGTTTTTACTTCTTTTTTTAAAACGGCTAAAAACGCCAGTACAGGGAAAGAACGACATTATCCAATGCGGTGCGTGCAGGGAGTAAAATATGCCTATATATTTAATGCATGGGCAGGAAATGGTGAAAAATTTTTAAATGAATCCACATCAGGGCTTACATTTCCCGCAATGCAAATTGCTGCTGAAACGGATGAAACTATCAAAAGCAGAGTGGATTTTTTTCTGTATCGAATACCGGAAGAATTTTATGACATAGAGAAAGATCCAAATTGTTTATATAATTTAATGGATGCTCCGTCATATCAGGGGCTGATCATATCCTACCGAAAAAAAATGCATCAATATATGGAGCATACGCAGGGTGGCTTATTAGATATTTTTAAGAAAAAAGTGATGGATGCAAACCGTCTTCTGTCATAAAAAATCAAAAATATAATGAGGGATAGAGAATGAAAACAGAATTACTAATTGAATTAATGGGGTATTTTGGCTCGATACTCGTGGTTGGGTCCATGCTGATGTCTTCTATTGTAAAATTAAGAATCATTAATTTGATAGGAAGCAGTATTTTTTCTTGTTATGGATTTATTATTCATTCATATCCGATTGCATTCATGAATTTATGTCTAGCAGCTATTAATATTTATAATCTGGTGAAATTGACAAATAATGATAAAAACTATCACTTGTAAGAGGTGTCCGGATTGTCTGCTATCTATTTGAACTTCTTTCACGACCAATACTGAGTGGCATGATTATTTGTGGCATTTTAGGCGGAGTGGTGGGACGTGCTATTAATGCTAAAATTGAAAGCAGCATTGTAGATAAACTTTTCATAATACTTATGTTTGTTATTATCATGATCTGTTTTTATAATATATATTGTTTTTCCTAAAATATTTTAATGGGAAAACGGAATAATATGGTCTTACGGTATTAGTGATAGAACTAAAAATCTTAAGAACGGAAACCAGACAATGTTGATTACAACAACGATAAGCGTTTTTGGAATGACTTAATATTTAAGCGTAAATATTAGAAAAGGGACTGTCATCTTATGACATTGATTATTAACCTTCTTCTTTTGTATATATGAAAGATGTTTATTTATGTACAATGGAAGGAGGTTTTTTATGCCTTTTGAAAACTCTATAGTGATTTTCCCAGTGTGTTGTTTATATAGTTGTGTTATAATCAGGAAAATGATATTGTAATACAATCCTTTCAGGATAGCGGAGTTCGCCTGATAAGGTGTAAAAAGAAAGGGGAACAGAATTGGAAGAGGAAAAGAAAAAGGAATACAGGACACTGCGGCCCTGGCAGGGATTTCTGGTTATTCTTGTGGCGGCCGTATACCTGTTTTTGATTGCCCCGAAAATCGTAGGACAATTGGGAAGAATGGGAAGTATTTTAGGAGAAGCAGGTTTTTTCATTCTGTCTGTGGCTGCGGTCTGGATATGGAAAGGAAACTTAAAAGAAGTGTTCCCTTTCCGAAAGCCGTCTTTTACAGCTATAGCAGGGGTTGTTATTATGTGGATGGGGATGATGCTGGTACTCTCTGTCACTACGCTGATATTACAGTTGTTTTTCCCGGCAGTATATTTTGAGTCAGGGGTTGAGACAGCACTTGGATATGCGGGCACACCGGTAGTCCTGCTGACATTGATCTTAGCGGTATCTCCTGCAATTTGTGAGGAAGTGTTATTTCGGGGTGTGTTTGTCAACAGTCTGCGTCCCCTGAAAAATAAATGGGCGATCCTTCTCATCAGTGGTATCATATTTGGGCTGTTTCATGGCAGTCTGGCTAAATTCCTGCCGACGACTCTGGGCGGCATTGCACTTGGATTTATTTTCCTGGAGACAGGGAATCTGTTTTATAGCTGCCTGTATCATTTTATCAATAATATGTCCTCTGTTGTAGTGATTGCCGCTTTAGGAGATATATACCGGTATATGGCGCAGAGCAGCTATGGGCTTGAGATGCAGGAAATTCCGCTGGCAAGCATAGGATTGTCGGTGATTCTGTCAGCCGCAGCTCCGGCCTGCCTTTATATCGGCAATTATTTGCTGCACAGCCAGACAGAGGGCTATCGTGACACCTTGTTTCCGCGGAAAAAACCGGGTGTCGTGATTTCATTGATTGCAGTCTCCGGCATTCTATTTGTTTCCGGCGTGTATCTTTTTATCTATGGAATGATAGAGGCAGGGCCTATGTTGTATAAGTGAGAAATAGTAAGACACAGCAGAAAAAATACAGTATAATGGAAATAGAGTGTGAAACGGTATGGGAATGGCGAAGAGGAGGTACAAAGGATGAAGTATGAAATAAAAGGGGAAACACTGCCGGCGGTAGTCTGCTATCTGGACAGAGGAGAGCAGATGATCACAGAGAAAGGCTCTATGTGCTGGATGTCTCCGAATATGAGAATGGAGACAACCTCAAACGGTGGATTTGGCAAGGCATTTGGGAGAATGTTTGCAGGGGATTCCTTTTTCCAGAATGTCTATACCGCAGAGGGCGGGAATGGGATGATTGCATTTGCCTCCAGCTTTCCGGGGAGAATCATACCTTATGAAATTCTCCCTGGAAGAGAATTGATTGTCCAGAAATCCGCTTTCCTTGCTTCAGAAGCGGAGGTAGAGCTTTCTGTATATTTTCAGAAAAAACTGGGAAGCGGCATTTTCGGCGGCGAGGGATTTATCATGCAGAAGCTTTCCGGCAGAGGCATGGCGTTTCTGGAATTTGACGGACATATCGTAGAATATGATCTACAGCCCGGACAGCAGATTGTAGTCGATACCGGATATCTTGCGGCGATGGAAAGCTCCTGCATGATGGATATTCAGACTGTGCCGGGGTTAAAGAACATGGTGTTTGGCGGGGAGGGTGTATTCAATACGATTGTAACAGGCCCCGGGCATATCTGGCTTCAGACAATGCCGATGTCGAATGTAGCGGGAGAAATTTTTAAATTCATGCCTTCGAGGTAGAAAATACAGCCGTACTTCGCTTTAAAATCCCTTTCATGTGTGCGATTGCAGTTCCGTAATTGGTGATGGGAATTCCCTGATCCTTCGCACAGCATAGGCGGTATTGCATTTCGCGGTCGTTCAGCATACAGCCTCCGCAGTGAATAACCAACCGATAAGGGGACAAATCAGCGGGGAATTCCGTTCCGCTTGTGAAGGAAAAATGGATATTTTTTCCGGTATGGTTTAAAATCCACTTGGGCAGCTTGACGGTTCCAATATCATTGCATTGTCTGTGATGGGTGCATCCTTCGGAAATAAGAATCGTGTCATTGTCATTTAGTCGATCCAGCATGAGGGCGCCCTCTGTTAAAGTCTGTAGATTCCCTTTATATCTGGCGAACAGGATAGAAAAGGAAGTAAGGGGAATCTCCAGGGGGGTGTCAGCGGCAACTTTTTCAAACACCTGGCTGTCTGTGATTACAAGAGCAGGTGTTTTTTTCAACTGATGGAGGGTTTCTTTTAGCTCTGTATCCTGTACGGCGACTACGGCTGCGCCGGAATCCAAAAGATCCCGCATTGTCTGCTGCTGGGGCAAAATCAGACGGCCTTTGGGCGCGGCGTCGTCGATGGGAATGACAAGAACGACAAAATCTCCGGGAGCAACCAAGTCGCCCACGATTTTTTTCTCCTGCCTTTCTTTCGGCACACAATCTGCGATTCGATTTTTTAGCGTGTCTATGTTTTCTCCTGTATCCGCGCTTACCCATACACTGTTTTGTGTATCAGCGTATGGGGGCCGGACTAAATCACATTTATTATAGACAATGATAAAGGGAATTTTTTTCTCCTGAATTTTATTTAGAATCTCTCTGTCTTTATCGGTGATTCCGGTCCTTCCATCCACAACGAGGAGAGCAATATCTGTTTTGTTCAACATCTGGACTGCTTTTTTTATCCGCAGAGCTCCAAGTTCTCCCTCGTCATCAAGCCCCGGGGTGTCTATGAGGACAACCGGCCCCAGGGGCAGAAGCTCCATGGATTTTAGTACGGGATCTGTGGTGGTTCCCTGTACCTCAGAGACAATCGCCAGATTTTGTCCGGTAACTGCATTGATAATGCTGGATTTTCCGGCGTTTCTTCTGCCGAAAATCCCGATGTGCAGTCGGTTTGATGAAGGTACTGCGTTAAGGCTCATAATATTTCTCCTCTCTTTGCTTCGTAAGAATTGTTCTTACTTGCGATATTTAAAAGACAGATCAGGATTAAAAGCGGAAATCCCTGCGGTTATCTTGTTCAATCAGCCTCAAATTATCCAATACTACAGCGCGTGCCTTTTCGTTGGGAACGTTTAATACCTCTTTTTCAATCAGCTTGTCTCCGATTGCCTTTGTTTTCGGTGAGGCATAGTCTGTCAGATATTCCTTTAAGGTCATCAATGCATTCGGATGGCAGCAGTTCTGAATCTGCCCGCTTTTGCACAGAGACATGAAACGATCGCCGGTTCGTCCTTCACGGTAGCAGGCGGTGCAGAAGCTGGGAATATATCCCATTTCCATCAGCCAACAGACCACTTCATCAAGGGTTCTTGTATCGATAACGTCGAACTGCTCGGATTTTTCGGCATCTGATTCCGGTTCGCAGTAGCCGCCCACGCTGGTACGGGAGCCGCCGCTTATTTGAGAAATACCTAGGTGGAGTACGTGCTCTGGCTTTCACGGGTAGAAATGATCATGCCGGTATAGGGAACTGCGATGCGGATACAGGCAACCAGCTTCGCGAATGTGTCATCGTCGATACCGTTTTTAAACTCTGAAGAATCAATGTCATCCGCATCACGTAGACGAGGAACACTGATTGTATGAGGTCCTACCCCGAAAGCCGCCTCTAAATGTTCTGCGTGCATCAAAAGTCCGGCAAATTCATAGCGGTATTTATCCAGTCCAAATAAAACCCCCACTCCTACGTCGTCGATTCCGCCTTTCATTGCACGATCCATTGCTTCTGTATGGTAATCATAGTCATGCTTTGGCCCTGTCGGATGAAGGTTTAGGTAGCTTTCCTTATGATAGGTTTCCTGGAATAAAATGTAGGTGCCGATGCCTGCTTCTTTTAAAAGGCGGTAATTGTCCACAGTGGTTGCTGCAATATTGATATTGACTCTGCGGATGGCGCCGTTTTTGTGCTTGATGCTGTAAATCGTGTTGATACAGTCCAGATAGTACTCCATTGTATTACGTACAGGATCTTCCCCTGCCTCGAGAGCGAGGCGCTTATGCCCCATATCCTGCAGTGCAATGACCTCTTGGCGGATCTCCTCTTGAGTTAGTTGTTTTCTGGCAATGTGCTTGTTCTTGGCATGGTATGGACAGTAGGTACATCCATTGATACAGTAGTTGGAAAGATAAAGAGGGGCGAACATGACAATCCGGTTGCCGTAGAAATCTTTCTTAATCTGTTCTGCCAGTTTAAAGATTTCCTGATTTTTTTCCTCCAGGTCACAGGCGAGCAGGACAGAAGCCTCTCTGTGGGAAAGTCCTTTTCGTTTTTTCGCCTTTTCAATCAAGGCGTCAATCAAGGCAGTATTGTGCTTGTTTTCGTCTGCATAGGCGAGCGTCTCCAGGATTTCTTCGTGGTTGATAAAGTCCTCTGCGTGTTTTGAGTTTACATCATACATTGTTATATCCTCCATAGTATTATTTAGTAAGTATTATTTAATAAAGGTCATTTTTCTTCGGTTGTGTTTAAAGAATCGCCACGAGTGACTGTGATATGGCAGCCGACAGAATGTATGCGCTGTTCTAAGTCCTGTATGCATTCTGCCGCCTCCGCCCCCGTACAGATTTTATTGTCATAGAGCGCGTAGTCTTTGCGGACGTTCCCAGGTGAAAGATTTGGCATCACTACATTCGCACCGGCAAGAATTCCCTGCTCCCTTCCGTCTGGTGCGATCGTACCAAGCGCGGTGGTGGCGGGCAGAAGGACTTTGGGAAGCAGCAGGCGGATAAGAGCGAGCAAGAAAAGCGTCAACTCTAAAGTACCTGCGCTTTCGCCGGAAAAAGGCGTGTCGTGGTGCGGGATAAAAGGCCCGATCCCTACCATGTGCGGGTTGAGCTCTTTCAGAAAAAGCATATCCTCTGCCAGATTTTCCGGAGTCTGGTAAGGAGAGCCGACCATGAATCCAGTACCGACCTGGTATCCGATTTTTTTTAAATTCCACAGGCACTGCTGCCGGTGCGCGGCGCTTAGAGACGCCGGATGAAGCCTGGCATAATGGGAAGCATTATAGGTCTCATGGCGCAAAAGATAACGATTGGCTCCAGCGTCAAAGAGTCTCTGATAGCTTTCAAGGGAACGTTCTCCGACAGACAAGGTAATGGCACAGTCAGGGAAAGAAGTATGGATCGACTTTACAATGTCTTCCAGGACAGGATCGGTATAGTACCCGTCCTCCCCGCCCTGGAGTACAAATGTACGGAATCCAAGCTCATAGCCTGCGCAACAGCAGGAGAGAATTTCTTCTTTTGTCAGGCGGTAACGGTTTACATGCGGATTACTTCTGCGTATGCCACAGTAGAGACAGTCATTTTTGCAGTAGTTAGTGAATTCAATCAGTCCGCGTATATAGATGTCGTCACCGTAATATTTTTCACGTGTCCGGAGTGCCAGCGAAAATAAATATTCGCTCACTTCGCTGTCTCGGCTCTGGATAAGCTGTACCCATTCTTCTTTTGAAAGGGCATGGGTGCAGGCAAGCTTGTCGATAAGTTTATTTAAGCTCTTCATGTGTACTCTCCGATTATGCGTTTGTTTTGGCGTAGATAGTTTTTGTGCTGATTCCGGGAAGCATACCCAGTTTTCCGGACAGGGCGCTGATAACGTCATTTGGGGCGTCAATGGCGACGCTGATAATAGAGATCCCCTTTTCCCGGTAGGGGATTCCCATTCTGCCGATAATGTAAGTGGCATATTGACTTAATAGGTGGTTCAACTCGTCTATATGGGTATTTGAATTGACGACGATCCCGATAAGGGCTATTCGTGTTTCCGTGGCAGACACCTCCTTGTAGTATGTGTTTAATCTGTCCAAAGGCTCCCAGTGTGAAATAGCTTTAGTGGCAGGTCTTTCCTGGAAAACAAAAAGACCTGCGCCTTTTAAGCGCAGGTATGACAAAAGCAGAGGGAAACCCTCCTTTACTACCTTTTCATATATGCGCCTTCTTACTTAGGAAATTCCTTTGTAATCAGAACGAAGCTATGAAGAAATTATAGCATATTGAGAAAAAATACACAATAGAGGAGGAAAAGTTCTGCACAACAAACACATGAATGTGTTTCCCTGCTAAGCCTATTGAATTTTAAAAATTTTTACAAATCCATAAGCTCATCCAGATGTTTTTCTGGATTTGTTCCAATTGCATAACGTTCGTTTCTTTTTTATGCTTAACGGACGACGACCCACTTCTGATATCTTTAAGATATTCAATGCCAGTGATAACTTTCTATCATCCAGTGCCCCCGCACTGCTCTCTGGATCTTTTCTATATCTGTCGGAAGACTGCTGATAAAATATCTCTCATCCACTGCCTCTTTTCCATCCGCTTCTGTTATCGTATTCCGTGTCGGCACTATGCTCTTTAACCCGTCTACTTTTTCTTCCGGCTTAGCCACGAGATATCTTCTGTCTGCCAGTACTCCCGTTTCTCTATCTTTCCCCGTGGTTTTTCTATTTTTTTTGTATGCACATTTTTGCAGGAGTTCTTCATCCGAAAAATACCCTTTCACATCCTCCATCAGACTTCCTTGGGTCCCTTTATATTCAGGCTGTCTAATAATTCAGGGAGTGCTGTTATCTCATTTGTTTTTTCTTCCACGCACTTCTGCTCCAGACAGAACCCTCTTTCATCTACTGCACTGACGATATGATTGCCTTTCTGCTTTTTATTTCCATTTCCCCTCTGGGTTGGCAATCGTGGCAAAAAAACACAAGCATGATAATATCCATCCTTTTTTTCGAATATACCAGAAAATCAGGATAGATGTTTACAATTTATTCATTCATGCGTTTGTCGTGGGCTTCGCTCGACAAGGTATAGATTTTTGGCAATACTTTTGATAAAATAGAACTATCATTTGCGATGGTCAGCGTCGGTGTATCATATTGTTTCCTGCGCATCGGCGCCGGAAGAGAGAAAGGGAAAAACAGTATGACAGTGGATGAGATATTACAGAAGATTGTAAAAATTTGCAGGCAATATAATGTAAGGGAGGTATTTTTGTTCGGTTCACGTGCAAAAGGGACGCAACGAGAACGAAGCGATATAGACATTGCAGTTTCAGGAACGGAGGACTTTTCAGTGTTAGAAGAAGAAATCATGGCAATTTCTACGCTTTATAAGATTGACCTTGTAAATATGGATGAATGTGAAAATTCCCTATTACTGGAGGATATAGAAAAGTATGGACGTAAAATTTTGTAAAAGGTATGCATCCTTTCAGAATTCTCTGGCTTCCCTGGCGGAGGCAAAGGACAGAGACATGTCGGATTCTTTTGTATTAAGTGGGACAAGTGCAAAGTTTAGTATTACCTTTGATTTGTCTTGGAAAGTGATGAAGGATATTTTGATTCAATATTACGCAATTACGGGATTTATAGCTGGTTCTCCCAGAGAAGTATTAAAAGAGGCATTCAAAGCGGAATTAATTGACGGGGATGTCTGGATGGAAATGCTGCAGGTGAGAAATCAGCTTATACATGATTATGACGGAATGATTGTTAAAAAGTATTGCAGGCAGATCATAGAAATATATATTGATAAATTTTATGAATTCCAAAAAAGAGTAGATAGCATTGGTGTATAAGAGGCAACACGCCTCAAGCTGCGTGATTTCGGCGATTTTCAGCGTTATACTCAATCGTTGCACTTCATCAGTACGCCTCAATCGTCTGTCCTTCATCGACCGTATTGCTCTTTGTACACCGACGCTACAGTGTTGAGAGAAATATAGAAGCAGAGGAACAGATTTTTCTTGTCGTATATGTAAGCGTGTGATAAAATTAGACTAAAGTACAAACATCAGTCTAAAAAGTGGGCACGACAAATTTGCCGGACGTTAAGGGGGGAGAGAAGATGAGGCTGATTACAGATATACAGAAGTATTCGATCCACGACGGAGATGGGATCCGCACAACGGTATTTTTTAAAGGCTGTGCGCTGAAATGTCAGTGGTGCCATAATCCGGAGACGCAGAAGGCAGAAAAAGAGCTGCTGTATAAGGAAGATGGCTGTATTGGCTGCGGCGCGTGCAGTAAGGTCTGTCCGCGTGGGGCGGTCAGTATACAAAATGGCAAGGCGCATACGGACAGAAAAGTATGCACCGCCTGCGGAGAATGTGCAGATGCCTGTAGTCTGAATCTGCGGGAAATTGCAGGAAAAGAATATACGGCAGAGGAACTCGTCAAAGAGCTGAAAAAGGATGAAATGTTTTATGAAGAGTCCGGCGGAGGAGTAACATTATCCGGCGGAGAGGTGATGCTTTTTGACATGGATTTTGTGGAGGCAGTGGCAAAGAAGCTGAAGCGCGCGGGAATTGATGTGGCGATCGATACGTGCGGGTATGCTCCGCGTGAGAATTTTGAAAGAATTCTTCCTTTTGCGGAGACCTTTCTCTATGACATAAAGACGATGGATAATGCGGTACATAGGAAATATATTGGCTTTGGAAATGAACAGATTCTAAAAAATCTGGAATATTTAAGTCGTATGGGAGCAAGGATATACATTCGCATACCTACGATAAGAGAGGTGAATGGAGATGCGGCAAGTATGAAAGCGATTCTTTCGTATCTGAAGGAAAAGAAGATACGGGTAGTACAGATTCACCTTCTGCCCTATCACAATACAGGCAGTTCTAAATACGCGCGGATCGGGAAGCAATATATGGGGGAAGCGCTGCATGCTCCTTCGAAAGAAGAGATGGAAGGGCTTGCGAAGCTATTCAAAGAAGCAGGATATAAAGTGAAGATTGGAGGATAAAAGGAGGCAGTAATGGAAGAAAGAGGTATGAACGAAAGAATCAGGAAGCTAAGAAGAATCAGTTTAGACACATCGGCGCATATTGACTTAGAACGCGCAAAATCAGAGACAGAAACGTACCGAAAGTATGAGGGGGAGTTGTCGGTGCCGGAGCTTAGGGCGCAAGTGCTCAAAGAGTATTTCGCGTCTAAAACGCTCTATATCGGAGAAGGAGAATTGATTGTGGGAGAGAAGGGGGATGCTCCGCAGGCGGCGCCTACTTTTCCGGAGTTGTGCTGTCATACGGTGGAAGACATGCGTGTAATGAATGACAGGAAACTGATTCATTTTAAGGTAAACGAAGAAGATTACAAGGTGCAGAAGGAAGTAATGCTTCCCTATTGGGAGAAGCGCTCTATCCGGCACAAAATTCTGCGGGAAATGACGCCGGAGTGGAAGGCTGCCTATGAATGTGGGATTTTTACAGAGTTTATGGAACAAAGAGGGCCGGGGCACACGGTGGGCTCTGTGAAGATCTATGAGAAAGGATTTCAGGATTATAAAGAAGAAATTCAGGAGGCAATCGCACATCTGGATTTCTTAAATGATGCAGAGGCATATGACAAGAAGAATGAACTGGAAGGAATGAAAATTGCCTGCGACGCCATTATGATTTTGGGAGAACGCTA
>ERZ857801.2658-NODE-2658-length-14426-cov-4.781922_pt1 | contig 14426 bp, 10 predicted proteins | sample MGYA00519762_ERZ857801 | MGnify/ENA primary metagenome ERZ857801 (study PRJEB31778, sample SAMEA3449368) | human gut metagenome | biome: human gut; feature: human-associated habitat; material: faeces | place: United Kingdom | collected 2010/2012 ...
CATCACGCCCGACAATCCGTGGAAGATCATCGGCAACCTGCCCTACAACGTGGCCTCGCCCATGATGTGGGACCTGTTCTCCCGCGCCACGGGCCTGGTGCGGGCGGCCTTCATGGTCCAGAAGGAAGTGGGCCAGCGCCTGGCCGCCGGGCCGGGCAACGGCCATTACGGGGCCCTGTCGGTCTGGGTGCAGAGTTTTGCCCGGCCGCGCATGGAGTTCATCGTGGGCCCCGGCGCCTTCAGCCCGCCGCCCAAGGTGGATTCCGCCGTGCTCTCCTTCGAGCCCCTGCCCCTGGACCAGCGCCCGGAACGCCCGGATCTGCTGGCCCTGGTCATCAAGGTCTGTTTCCAGCAGCGCCGCAAGCAGCTGGGCAGCATCGCCCGCCGCTGCCCGCTGGCCCCGTGGCTGTCCGCGGCCATCGAGCAGGCCGGCATCACGCCCACCCTGCGGCCGGAACAGCTCACTGTGGCGGACTTTCAGCATATCAGCCGTTTCGGGGCTTCCTTGCTTGACAACCCCTTGAAAAACTGATTGCCTGACAGGTAGTTTTACAAAAACAACACGCCAGAGGGGATCCGCCCCGCGGCGGACATGGCGTATCACTGACGAGATGAGGAGGATATCCCAATGACCAAGGCTGACCTGGTTGAAAAGATTGCCGCCAAGGCCAATCTGACCAAAGCCGCTGCTGAACGCGCGCTCAATGCCTTCCTGGCTTCTGTGGAAGAATCCCTGGCCAAGGACGACAAGCTGACCCTGACCGGTTTCGGCACCTTCGTGGTGGAGACCCGCAAGGAACGCCAGGGCCGCAACCCCCGTACCGGCGAGACCCTGACCATCCCCGCCTGCAAGATGGTGAAATTCCGTCCCGGCAAGATGCTCAAGGACGCCCTCGACTAGCCGACCCCCATTTTCCGGAAAAGATAAAACAGGCCCCGCCTGTTTTATCTTTTCTCCGCCGCCTCCTCATGGTCCCCAGGACCGCCAAGCCCCGCCCCCGGCCACGCCGGGAAAAGGATCACCCCCAATGGACAAGAAATTCTGTTTCGATGCCCTGGCTGAAGAAGGCTTCCAGCCTGAGATCGACGAAGACGGCGACATCTCCTTCCTCGCGGGCGAGATCTCCCTTTCCCTCATCCTCGACGAGGAAGACAAGGACTTCTTCTCTCTGGTCTGCGCCTTCGAAGTGGACGACATGGATCAGCTGGAGCTCTTCTACAGCGCCGCTTCCGAAGCCTCCCGCGAATACCGGATCGCCAAGGCCTACATCGGCGAGATCGAAGACGAATGCTTCGAGATCCGCTTCTGCGTGGAAGGCCTGGCCACGCCGGAACTCTTCCGCAGCAACCTGCGCCGCTATGTGGAGCTGCTGCTGGACATGCAGGAAAGCGTCTTTGACGCCTGCGAAGAAGACGACTCCGACGCCGAGTAGCCTTTCCGTCCTTTCGGCACCTTCCGGCAGGGGCCCGCGCCCGCTGCCCTCTCCTTTATGTGTCCTGTAAAAAAATGCTTGCCTTTTTTGGGCATCAGGACTACAAGACTGTCCTTGACCTTGCAAACAAGGTCGAATGACGCCCGCGTCATTGCCCGGCCTGGCCGGAGCTCTCGCAGGAGGGGGTGATATTCGTGCCCGGAGTGTTTCTGAACGAAGACGATTACAACTTCGATATCGCGCTGCGCCGCTTCAAGAAGCAGGTGGAAAAGGCCGGTGTGCTGTCCGAAATGAAAAAGCGCCAGCACTACGAAAAGCCCAGCGTGATGCGCAAGAAGAAGAAGGCTGCTGCCCGTAAGCGCCTGATGAAGAAAATCAGAAAGATGAACATGGCCTAGTTCTCAGGCCTTGCACGTCACCTTTGAACTGCGGAAGGCCCTCGTGGTCTTCCGCAGTTCCTCTTTTCACCCCCTACCCATCCCAACGCCATGAGCCTGTTTGAAACTATCGAAAAAGATTACGTCCAGGCCTACAAGGCCAAGGACGCCGTGCGTCTGACCGTCCTGCGCCTGCTCAAGACCGCCGTCAAGAACCGCCTGGTGGACCTGTGCCGTCCCGGCGGCACCCTGGACGACGCCGAGATGCTCGACCTCATCATCAAGGAAGGCAAGCAGCGTCAGGACTCCATCGAGCAGTACACCTCCGCCGGCCGTCAGGATCTGGCCGACAAGGAAGCCGCCGAACTGGCCGTCATCCAGAGCTACCTGCCCAAGCCCCTGACCGAAGAAGAGCTGACCGCCCTCATCGATGCCACCATCGCCGAAGTGGGCGCCACCTCGCCCCGCGAGATGGGCAAGGTCATCTCCGCCATCATGGCCACCCACAAGGGCCGTGTGGACGGCAAGGCCCTTTCCGCCGCCGTCAAGGCCCGCCTGACCGCCTAAGAGCATCCATGATCCACAGCCGCACTCTCCACGCGCTCGAATTCCCGCAGATCACGGAGCACCTCGCCAGCCTGTGCCTTTCCCCGGCCGGCCGCGAGCGTGCTCTTGAGCTGCGTCCGCTGGAAGACGCCGCCGCCGTCACCCACGCGGCGCGCCTGTATGACGAATCCGCCGTCTGGGCCGCCCGTCCCATGGGCGATGGCGGCTTTGCCCTGGGGTCCTTCCCCGATGTGGGCGCCTTCCTGCGGGTGGCCGAAAAGCCCGGCCTGCAGCCCGATACCGATGCCTTCTGGGCCCTGCGCGAGATGCTGCGGCTGGCCAAGGCCGCCCATGCCTCCATCGCCCTGCCCGAAGCCGAGGATCAGTGGCCGCACCTGCTGGCCCTGGCCCAGGAAACGCCGCTGCCCGTGCAGCTCACGGCGGCCCTGCTGCGCTGCATCTCCGATGACGGCCTGATCCGCGACGAGAGCTCGCCCGAACTCTTCCAGGTGCGCAGCGAACTGCGCCGCCTGCACCAGAACTGCATGCGCCGGGTCAAGGACTACGCCATGCAGTACAATATGCTGGCCTGGCTGCAGGACGAGTTCATGACCCTGTCCTCGGACCGCTATGTGCTGCCCCTCAAGGCCAACTTCAAGGGCCGCATGCAGGGCATCATCCATGACTGGTCCCAGACCGGCGAGACTTGCTATTTCGAGCCCATGTTCCTGGTGGAGATCAACAACCGCCTCCAGGAGCTGAAGCGCGAGGAGCGCGAGGAAGAGCACAAGGTGCTGGCCTATCTGCGCAGCCTGCTGCTGGCCGAACTGCCCGGGGCGCGTGCCGCCCTGGAACTGCTGGCCCAGCTGGACGTTTTGCAGGCCAAGCGCCGCCTGGCCGCCGAATACGACGGCCGCTGCGTGCCGCTCTCGCCCGTGGAGGAAGGCGTCTGCCTGCTGGAGACCCGCCATCCCCTGCTGGCCCTGGTCAGCCTGCGCCAGCGCAAGGACGAACGCGGCAAGAGCGGCGGCCTGCAGCAGGTGCGCCCGCTGGACATCGTGCTGCGTCCCGGCGAACGGGCCCTCATCATCACCGGCGGCAACGCCGGCGGCAAGACCGTCTGCCTCAAGACCCTGGGCCTGTGCGTGGCCATGACCCTGAGCGGCCTGCCCGTGCCCGCGGCCGCCGGTTCGCATCTGCCCTGGTTCGGCCGTGTGGATGCCTTCATCGGCGACGAACAGAGCCTGGAAGACAACGTTTCCACCTTCACGGCCCAGATCCAGCATCTGGCCAAGGCCTGGAAGCATCTGGACAGCACCGGCCTCGTGCTGCTGGACGAATTCGGCGCCGGTACCGACCCCGCCCAGGGCGCGGCCCTGGCCCAGGGCGTGCTGGACGGCCTGCTGGACAAGCAGACCTTCGTGCTGGCCGCCACCCACTTCCCGGCCCTCAAGACCTATGCCCTGTCGCGCGAAGGCGCGCGGGCCGCTTCGGTGCTCTTCGACCCGCAGAGCAAGAAGCCCCTTTTCAAACTGGCCTACGATCAGGTGGGCGCCAGCCAGGCCTTGGACGTGGCCCGCGAGCATGGCCTGCCGGAAAGCATCCTGCGCCGTGCGGAGCATTATCTCCTGCAGGACGGGCAGGACACCAGCGCCCTGCTGGGCCGCCTCAATGCCCTGGCCGCCGAGCGCGAGCAGGAGATCGCCCGTCTGCGTCAGGAGCAGGAAAAGGCCCGCCGCGACACCCAGATCATGCGCGAGAAGACCGAGAAGGAACGCCTGCGCCTGCATGACGAAGTGCGCGCCAAGGCCGGCGAGCTCATGCGCGCCTGGAAGGAGGGCCGCGCCACCCACAAGCAGGCCCTGAAAGAGATGTCGCGCCTGCGTGCCGATCTGGCCGCGCCCGTGGTGCAGGAAGAGACCTCGGTGCTGCCGCAGATCGAACATTTCGCGCCCGGCCAGCAGGTCTTCCATACCGTGTTCAACAAGCGCGGCGTGGTGACCGACGTGGACGAACGCCGCAAGCGCGTGCGCGTGGACCTCAACGGCGTGAGCCTGTGGGCCGCCATGAAGGACGTGCGCCAGAGCGGCCAGTCCGCCCAGGCTGCGGCCCCCCGTGCGCCGCAGCGCGTCTCCCCGGTCAAGGCCGCCATCGCCAACGACGATGCGCCCGCCCTGCGCCTCGACCTGCGCGGCATGCGTGCCGACCAGGCCCAGGCCGAAGTGGAACGCTTCCTGGACAAGGCCCTGCTTTCCGGCTTCAGTGAAGTGGAGATCGTGCACGGTCGCGGCACCGGCGCCCTGCGTCGCCAGATCCATGATTTTCTGCGCTCCTTCCCGGCCGTGGCCCGTTTTGCCACCGCTCCGGAGGATCGCGGCGGCGATGGCATGACCATCGTCAACCTGCGCTAGCACAGCCGGGCAGTCCGGCGGGGGCCTCATGCAGTCCAGAGATGCCATCCGCGCCATCAAGGAGCGGCTCAACATCACGGATATCGTGCGCCGTTACGTGGATCTCAAGCGTAACGGGCCGCGCTGGGTGGCGCCCTGCCCCTTCCATCAGGAGACCAAGCCCAGTTTCTCGGTCAACGAGGAACAGGGCCTGTTCTACTGTTTCGGCTGCCAGGCGTCCGGGGACATCTTCGATTTCTACGGCCGCATCAACGGCCTGGATTTCCGCGAGACCCTGGAGCAGCTGGCCGCCGAGGCCGGCATCACCCTGGATCGCGGGCCCGTTGACAAAAAACGGCAGGAAGAGGACCGGCAGCGGCGTTCTTCCCGCCAGACCATGCTGCGCATGTACGAGCTGGCGGCGGCCCATTTTGCCGCGGCCCTCAAAAGCCCGGAAGCCGAGGAGTGCCGGGCCTACATACAGCGGCGCGGCCTGAGCCCGGAGATCGTGGAGCGTTTCGGTCTGGGCTGGGCGCGGCGTGACTGGCATTCGCTGGACCTGGCCCTGCAGCGCGCGGGCTACGACATGCGCCTGGCCGCCGAGGCCGGACTGGTGGGACGCTCGGACCGGGGCTCGGTCTATGACCGCTTTCGGGGCCGTCTCATCTTTCCCATCAAAAACCTTTCCAACCAGGTCATCGCCTTTGGCGGGCGTATCATCGCGGACGAGGACGAAGCCAAGTACATCAACAGTTCCGATACGCCCATCTATAAGAAAGGAGAACATCTTTACGGTCTTGCCCAGGCCAGAAAAGGCATTACTGTAAAGGGACGGGCCCTTTTGACCGAGGGCTACATGGACGTGCTGACCCTGCACCAGTTCGGCTACGACAATGCCGTGGGCGTGCTGGGCACCGCCCTGACCCCGGACCAGATCAAGCGTCTTTCGGGCTTCACCTCGCAGCTCACCCTGTTGTTCGACGGGGACCGCGCCGGCCGCAAGGCCGCCCTGCGTTCCTGCGAGATGCTGCTCACCCGCGGTCTGGCCTGCACCGTTGTCCTGATGCCCGAAGGCGAGGACATCGACAGCCTGCTGCGCACGCAGGGCGTGGAGGCCTTCGAGGCCCTGCAGGCCCAGGCGCCGGACGGGCTGCGTTTTTGTCTGGACGTGCTGCGCGCCCTGGCCCCGCGCGAGACCGTGGAATGGGCCAAGAATTTTTTGCGCCATGTGGAAGTGCCGGAGCTGGTCAGCCCCTATGTGTCACGGCTGGCCACCCACCTGCAACTTTCCGAGGCGGAATTGCGTCAGGGACTGGTCGACAGCAGACGTCCCGGCCCTGACGGACAGACCACGCGCCCCAGCCGGGCGCGACAGAACATGCGGGACCGCCAGATCATGATGTATGCGGTCCGCTACCCCGACCGACTGGACGATCTGCGGGATCTGGGCGCTGACCTGGCCCTGCAGTCGGACATCGCCCGTCAGTTGTGGGACAAGATCGAAGAATGGGGCTCTGACGAGGCCCCCTACCATCTGGACCAGCGCGAAAAGAATTTCTGGTCCTTCTGCCGGGGCGCCGAAGCGGCCCCCCGTGATGACGGCGACAGGGAGCTGGCAGCCCTGCGCCATGATCTTGATGCCTATTATGCGGCAACCCAGCGCCAGTCCGTGACGGCCGCCCTGCGGCAGAACACCGGCACCGGCGACTTTGCCGCTGATTTGGAATATCTTCGCGCACTGCAGGAAACCTTGGAGCAGGGACATGAGCAATCTTAAAGATATCCAGCAAATTCAAAGCCTCATCGCCAAGGGCAAGGGCATGGGCTACCTGACCTTCGACGAGGTCAACAAAGCCCTTCCCGTGGAGATGAACACCCCCGAGCAGTTCGAGGAGATCATCGGCATCTTTGAGCAGCTGGAGATCGCCATCGTCGATTTCGAAAAGGACGGCAAAAAAATCTCCGCCACGCCCACCGAAACCGACGACGACGCCATGGACGGCTCCCTGGAGCTGGCCGAAGACGAAGAATCCGCCGACTATTCCTCGCGCAGCACCGACCCGGTGCGCATGTACCTGCGCGAGATGGGCGCCGTGCCCCTGCTGGATCGCGACGGTGAAGTGGTCATCGCCAAAAAGATCGAGATGGGCGAACAGGACGTGCTCTACGCCCTGGTGGAAGTGCCCGTGGCCGTGGAAGAGCTCATCAACGTGGGCGAGGACCTGCGCCAGAACCGCATCAAGCTCAAGGACGTGGTCAAGACCATCGAAGAAGACGATCCCAGCGAAGACGAGCTCAACCAGCGCTCCCGCGTCATCCTGCTGCTGGACGAGATCAAGCAGATCTTCAAGAAAAAGCGCAAGATCTACAAGAAGCTGGACGACTGCAACACCCTTGACCGCAAGGTGACCGCCATCCAGAAGGAGATCATCAGCTACAAGGAAGAGATCGTCACCCGCCTGCGCGACATCAAGCTGGAAAAGACCCTCATCGACCGCATCATCGAAACGGTCGAGGACTACGTGCGCCAGATGCACAACTGCCAGCGCGACCTTTCGGCCTACATCCTGTCCACCGGGCGTACCCAGGCCGAGATCCAGGAGATGTTCACCGGCCTTGAGCAGCGCACCATCAATCCCAATGATGCCGCCCGCGACCTCAAGCTCAGCGTGGACGAGCTCTTCTCCTTCAAGGAAATGATCATCGGCAAGATCGAGATCCTGAGCCGCCTGCAGGAAAAGTGCTGCCACAACGTCAACGACCTGGAAGAAGTGCTGTGGCGCATCAAGCGCGGCAACACCGCCGCCATGCGCGCCAAGCAGGAGCTCATCCGCTCCAACCTGCGTCTGGTGGTCTCCATCGCCAAAAAGTACACCAACCGCGGTCTCCAGTTCCTGGACCTCATCCAGGAAGGCAACATCGGCCTCATGAAGGCCGTGGACAAGTTCGAGTACCAGCGCGGCTACAAGTTCTCCACCTACGCCACCTGGTGGATCCGTCAGGCCATCACCCGCGCCATCGCGGACCAGGCCCGCACCATCCGTATCCCGGTGCACATGATCGAGACCATCAACAAGCTCATCCGCACCTCGCGTTACCTGGTGCAGGAGCTGGGCCGCGATCCCACGCCCGAAGAGATCGCCGAGCGCATGGAATACCCGGTGGAAAAGGTCAAGAAGGTGCTCAAGATCGCCAAGGAACCCATCTCGCTGGAAACGCCCATCGGCGACGAGGAAGATTCCAGCCTGGGCGATTTCATCGAGGACAAGAAGGCCGTGGCCCCCGCCGAGGAAGTCATCAATACCAAGCTGTCCGAACAGCTGGCGGCCGTGCTGGCCGATCTGACGCCCCGCGAGGAACAGGTGCTGCGCAAGCGTTTCGGCATCGCCGAAAAGAGCGACCATACCCTGGAAGAAGTGGGCAAGCTCTTCAACGTCACCCGTGAACGCATCCGCCAGATCGAGGCCAAGGCCCTGCGCAAGCTGCGTCATCCCGTGCGCAGCCAGCCCCTGCGTTCCTACTACGAAAACTAGTCATGCTGCGTAGCCTCTGCCTGATCCTTTTCCTGTGCTGCGTGCTCGTGGCCGGGGCCCTCCCCGGCACGGGCCGCGCACAGACGGACGCCCTGCCCCATCTGGAACAGATCGCCGTCCGGGGCAAGACCTCGGTGGCCTCCTGTCTGGACGGCGACACCATGCAGCTGACCAACCGCAGCCGCGTGCGCCTGGCCGGCATCGACACGCCGGAGCTCAAGCCCCGCAAGGGCAAGCCCCAGTTCTACGCCCGCGAAGCGCGGGAACTGCTCACCCGTCTGGCCCGCGGCCAGGAGGTCCGGTTCTTTGCCGTGGACAAGGAAGGCAAGGACAAGTACGGCCGCATCGTCGCGGACGTGCGCCTCAAGGACGGGCGCTCGCTCAACGGCATCATGGTGCGTGAAGGCGCGGCCTTCTTCTATCCCCACAAAGGGCTGGACAAGGAGTACCAGGACTGGCTGCTGGGCCTGCAGGCCGAAGCCATCAAGGAACGGCGCGGCATGTGGGCCGAGGTGCTCTCCCGCCCCGAAGCCCTGAAGAATTACACCGGCAACCGCAATTCCCTGCGCTTCTTCCCTGCCGACTGCCCTGACGCCCAGAAGATGAAGCCCCGCAACCGCATCCATTTCGGCACCCTCATGGATGCCTTCATGGCCGGTTATGCCCCGGCCCGCGTCTGCCCCTTCTGGCCGGAGGAAAAATAAGATCATGTCCCATCAGCCTCCCCTTTCCGACCAGCAGGCCCTGGTCATCTTTTCCGGCGGCCAGGATTCGGCCACCTGCCTTGCCTGGGCCCTTTCCCGCTTTGCCCGCGTCCATACGCTGGGCTTCGATTACGGCCAGCGCCACTCCGTGGAACTGGAATGCCGCGGCAAGGTCCGCAGCGCCATCGCGGCCCTCAAGCCGGAATGGCAGGACCGTCTGGGGCCCGACACCCTGCTGGACATCAGCCTGTTCCGCCAGCTGGCCGACACGGCCCTGACCTCGGACATGCCCATCGAGCAGGAAGGCGAAGGCATCCCCAACACTTTCGTGCCGGGCCGCAACCTGCTGTTCATCATGCACGCCGCAGCCTGGGCCTACGGCAAAAACATCCGCCATCTGGTGCTGGGCGTGTGCGAGAGCGACTCCTCCGGTTACCCGGACTGCCGCGACGACAGCATCAAGGCCATGCAGGTGGCCCTCAATACCGGCATGGACAGCCATTTCGTGCTGCATACGCCGCTCATGTGGCTGGACAAGGCCGATACCTGGCGCCTGGCCGAAGATCTGGGCGGCATGCCGCTGGTGGACTGCATCCTTGAGCAGAGCCATACCTGCTACGAGGGCACGCGCGGCGAGCGCTATCCCTGGGGCTACGGCTGCGGCCAGTGCCCGGCCTGCAAGCTGCGCGCCCACGGCTATGAGGTCTATCTTTCCCGCTATCACCAGAAGTGAGGCCGTCATGGCAGCCAAAAAACAACTGACCGCCGCCCAGGGCATGGATGCCGCCTGCATCCTCTTTGAGCTCAACAGCAAGCGCGAGCATATCGTCAATCTGGCTTTCGGTGCGGAGATCCCCGAAGCCTGCCTGACGGAGCCCGGCGCCCTGCCCGACTTCTGCGCCGAGTGGCGGGCCTTCGTCCACGCCACGGTCACGGCCGGGCTCATGCAGCACGCGCCCAATAGCGTGCTGGTGGGCTATCTGCGCCGCACCGGCGAACTGCTGGCCGCCACGGCCAAAGCCGAAGGCGCCAGCCTGCATACCCAGGCCGTGCCCGTCTCCGAGGACAGCCTCAATGCCTTCGTGGACGGCCCCTTTGCCGCCTACATGCCCTTGCTGGCGCAGGAAAAGCAGCACCAGTGCCCCGTGCTCTTCTGCCGCCGCCTGGGCTATGACGAGGACAGCCACATCACGCCCGAGATCCTGAAGAAGATCCAGGCCCGTCTGGCCGCGGTCATGGCCCTGGTCATCACCGCCATCTGGGACAAACTGGACCAGTACGAGATCGCGGCGGATTAGCTGCGACACACACATTGCATGTAAAAAAGCCTGTCCTTGGGGACAGGCTTTTTTTGTCCCTGTCTGCTCCCGGCGAAGCCCGCCGTACCACCAGTAAGCCCCCCCCCGATGATTTTCAGCATGTCGTGCCTTCGTTTACACGAGGAGGCACGACTTTTTTACGAAAATATAATTCTTTTGAAGAATTACGCTTTCCTTATTGACTTTGAAATTCTTTTTCAATATGTCTTATCAAGAAACCTCCCACACCCTCAGCCAGACCCCATTGCCATGCACTACCCTGCCTCCCGCTCGCTCTCCGCCGCATCCAGCCTGCCCCGCGGCAAACGCCTCCCCGTGTCCCTCACCGTCCTGCCCTCCATGATTCTCCCCGGCATCATATCCAGAAGATCCTCCTTTGCTCCTTTCTGCGGAGCTCCCTGCTGTCCTGTATGCCCGGGGCCAGCTTCCAGCTGAACGCTCCAGGGCACTTTGCCAGAACAAACACCCCCCGGTGTAACGGCCCCGCTCCTTCGTGCGCTTATCCGCTACCGGTCTGCATGACCGGAGCTTTGCGCCGGCCTGTCCGCCGTGCCCACGGGATGCCCTTTGCTCTGGCCCACCCAGAAAAGGAGGGAACATGACGACGCAGTGTCCCGGTACGACATGCAAGACCGGAGATGATGCCTTCGTCTCCATCATCGACGGCATCCGTAAAAAAGCCCTGAGCCACCCCGACTCTCCGGCGCTCAGTTTTCTTCCCGACGGAAAAGCGGAAAATGCCGAGCTCTGCTCGTACAGCCGCCTCGACATGCGGGCGCGTGCCATTGCCGCGGCCATCCAGGCCACAGGTCAGGGCGACGGCCGTCCCGTCCTGCTGATGCTGCCGCCGGGCCTGGAATTCATCGCGGCCTTTTTCGGCTGCCTGTACGCGCGGGCCATCGCCGTTCCCATGACACCTCCGGGCCTGGCCCGCATGGCCCGCACATTCAATCGTCTGGCCCGCATTGTGGAAGACTCCGGCTCACGCGTCTTCATCACTTCCGCACGTCTGCGCAAGGCGGTTGAAGAACTGGCCGAACGCGTCCATTTTGCCGACAGTATTCGGATCATCTGCCTTGATGAGACCGACGATGCCCTGTCCCGGTCCTGGCAGGAACTTCCTTTGACTGCGCATACGCCCGGATGGCTGCAATATACCTCCGGCTCCACCAGCAGCCCCAAAGGAGTCATCATCACTCACGGCAACATCATGGCCAATCTGGACAGCATCGCCGGGCACATGCGGCTCCGGGAAAATATTCCCACCGTCAGCTGGCTGCCCCCCTTCCACGACATGGGCCTCGTGGGCGGCATCCTGACGCCGCTCCATCTGGGCTGCCTGTGCGTCACCATGCCTCCCATGGCCTTCCTGCGCCAACCTCTCTGCTGGCTGCGCGCCGTCACCCGCTATCGCGCCCAGCTGACGGGCGGCCCCAACTTTGCCTACGACCTTTGCTGCGACCGCATCCCGGAGGATCGGCTCCAGGAGCTGGATCTCAGTTCGCTTTCCGTCTGCTACTGCGGCTCCGAGCCCATCCGCCTGAAGACCATCCGCCGTTTTCTGGAGCGCTTCAGTTCCGCCGGTCTCGATCCTGCCAGTTTCTATCCTTGCTACGGCCTTGCGGAGAACACGCTGTTCACCACAGGCTGCTGGAAAAATGACGGCGATTTTGCCGTTTTTCTCGACAAGCAGGAATATGCCGCAGGCCGCATACGCTTCCTGCAGGAGCGGCACGCCGATGCCATGCCGCTGCTTTCCTGCGGCACGGCCGGGCGCAACAACGACGTGCGCATCGTCGATCCCCAGACATGCCGGGAGGTCGAAGAAAAGGAGCTGGGCGAGATCTGGATCAGGGGGACGTGCGTTTCTCCGGGATACTGGGAACAGCCCGAAGCCACGAAGACCGTCCTGCATGCCGTGCTGGCCGGATCCGGCGAAGGGCCCTTCCTGAGGACAGGTGACATGGGCTTCATGTCCGGGGGGCATCTTTTCGTCTCCGGGAGATGCAAAGAAATGATCATCCTCAACGGCCGCAATTTTTTCCCGCAGGACCTTGAGGAATGCGTCCTGCAGAACGTGCCGGGCCTGGAGCAGAATGGCGCTGCCGCCTTCGGCATCGACAGCGATGCCGGCGAACGGCTGGTCATGGTCTTCGAGACCCGCCTGCCCGCGACAGCCCACGAGGCGACGCTGGCGGCCATCCGGCGCAGTCTTTCCGAAGAATTCGACATCTCCCCCTGCGCCGTCGTCCTCTGCAAGCGGCATGGCGTGCCCAAGACCACCAGCGGCAAGATCCAGCAGTCCCTGTGCCGCCATCTTTACCTTCACGGCGAACTGCCCGTACTGGCGGAATGGCGGGAAGAGCCCCGCGCCGGGGCCCCCGCCTGGAACCGCCCCCCGCAGGAGCAGGATGGCCCCGCCTCCCGCGAGGCCTGGCAAAACTGGTTGCGTGACGGCCTTTCCGCGCGCCTGGGGCTTTCCCCGGACAGCGTGGGCCTGCACACGCCGTTCAGCTCCCTGGGCATGGGATCGGCCACGGCCGTGGCCCTGACCGGGGAATTGCAGCAGGCCTGCGGCCGTCCTCTGCCCGCGACCCTGTTCTATGACCATGCCGACATCGCCTCGCTGGCGTCGTTCATGGCCGGAGACCTTTCCGATGAAGCCCCGTTGCCCGCGCACTGCGCCGGACAACAGGCGGTGGCCATCATCGGCATGGCCTGCCGTCTGCCGGGCGCCGACAGCCCCGAGGCACTGGAGGCACTACTTTTCGGCGGCAAGGATGCCATCACCCGGCGCGACCCCGCCCACCGGGACGGTACGGCCGCTCCTGAAGACGGGGACAGGGCTGTCTGGGGTGGTTTTCTGGACGACATCAGCGCTTTCGATGCCGCTCTGTTCGGTATCTCTCCCCGCGAAGCCGTGGAGATCGATCCCCAGCAGCGCCTGCTGCTGGAAGTCTCCTGGCAGGCCCTGGAGCGGGCCGGGATCGCGCCGGACAGCTTGCGCCGCAGCCGCACAGGCGTCTTCACGGGCATCAGCTCTTCCGATTACGAGAACCGCCGTCTCCAGTGCGGCCAGAGCCTCAACGCCTATGTGGGGACGGGAAACGCCCACAGCATCGCGGCCAACCGCCTTTCCTATTTTTACGGGTTCGAAGGCCCGAGCATGGCCGTAGACAGCGCCTGCTCGTCCTCGCTGCTGGCCCTGCACCTGGCCTGCCGCAGCCTGCGGGACGGCGAATGCGAGACCGCTCTTGCCTGCGGCGTCAATATCCTGGCCGGAAGCGAAGGACAGGATATCTTCACCGACGCCCATCTCATGGCCCCGGACGGCCGCTGCAAGACCTTTTCCGCCGACGCCGACGGCTATGTCCGCGCCGAAGGCTGCGTGGTGCTCGTTCTTAAAACGCTGGAGAGGGCCCTGAACGACCAGGATCCCATCCTGGGCATCGTCCGCGGCTCGGCAGTCAACCAGGACGGCCGGAGCAACGGCCTTACGGCCCCCAGCCGCCGGGCCCAGGCCCGCCTGCTGCGCGAAGCTCTCCATAACGCCGGGCTTACGGCCGCGGACATCGACGGCATCGAAGCCCACGGCACCGGCACGCCCCTGGGCGACCCCATCGAATTCGGCGCCATCAGCGATGTCTACAGCGGCAGCAGGGAGGCCGATCGCCCCCTGCTGGTCTCCTCCATCAAGACGAACGTCGGCCACCTTGAGGCTGCCGCCGGTCTTGCCGGGGTCTGCCGCGTCCTCATTTCCCTGCAGGCCGCGGCCATCCCGCCGCACCTGCACCTGAAACGCCTCAATCCCGAGATCAGGACAGACGGCATCCCGGCCGCCATCCCCGTCGCCACCACCCCGTGGCCCCGGACCCCGGGACGTCCCCGCCGGGCCGGTGTCAGCTCGTTCGGCTTTGGCGGGACCAATGTCCATGTCATCCTCGAAGAAGCTCCCCTGACAGACGCGCCTTCCGGCACGCTCCCCGGACCTCTCCCCGTCTTGCCGCTGGCGGCCGCATCGGAAGGCCAGCTGCGGGAGCTGGCGGCAGACTACAGGGAACACCTTGCCCGGGCGCCGGAACGGGAGATGGCCGATGCCTGCCTGACCTGCGGCGCCGGCCGGG
>ERZ857801.2662-NODE-2662-length-14422-cov-11.825851_pt1 | contig 14422 bp, 17 predicted proteins | sample MGYA00519762_ERZ857801 | MGnify/ENA primary metagenome ERZ857801 (study PRJEB31778, sample SAMEA3449368) | human gut metagenome | biome: human gut; feature: human-associated habitat; material: faeces | place: United Kingdom | collected 2010/2012 ...
GATTAACTTCCGCATGACTGGCTACCCAACCGGAAATTAGTTTTTCAATTGAGGTGTGCAAAAGGAGGCAAACATGGCTGTTTCATATAATCGTTTGTGGAAGTTACTGGTTGATAAGAAGATGAGCAAGGCTGATTTGAGGAAAGCCTCCGGCGTTGCGCCTAACACAATGACAAAACTACGCAGGGACGAGGAGGTCACGCTCACCGTCCTTGGCAAGATATGCAAGACCCTTAATGCCGACTACGGTGACATTATGGAGTACATAGATGAGGAGGACACGTGATATGACACCCGAAGAAAAAGCACGGCTTGTGATTGATGAAAAACTGCGTCAGTCCGGCTGGGTCATTCAGGATATGAAAAAGCTGAATCTTTCTGCCGCACTGGGCGTTGCTGTCCGTGAATTCCCCACAAGCACAGGTGAGGTGGACTATGCCCTTTTCATTGACGGCAAGCCTGTGGGTGTTGCCGAAGCCAAGCGTGAGGAAAAAGGCGAATCTATCACCGATGTTGAGGTGCAGTCTGGGCGTTATGCCAACAGCATCTTCAAATGGATAAAGAATGATTACAAAATTCGCTTTGCTTATGAAACCACAGACAAGCTGATTCGGTTTACGGATTATAACGATATAAAGTACCGCTCCAGAACGGTGTTCTCATTCCATCGCCCGGAGACCCTGCTTGCGCTGTTAGGGCAGTCGGATACCATCCGTAATAACATGAAGCATTTCCCTGCATTGGATGAAACGGGATTTCGCAAATGTCAGGTGAATGCCATCAAGAATCTGGACAAGTCTTTTGCTGAGAACCGCCCCAAGGCACTGGTGCAGATGGCAACAGGCGCAGGCAAAACATTCACAGCAATCACTGCGGCCTACCGTTTATTGAAATACGGAAAAATGAACCGTATCTTGTTCCTTGTGGATACAAGAGGTCTGGGAGAACAGGCAGAGCGTGAGTTCCTTGCCTATACTCCCAATGATGACCCACGCTCTTTTTCACAGCTTTACGGTGTCCGCAGGCTGAAAAGTTCCTACATACCAAACGATATCCAGATTTGCATCTGCACCATTCAGAGAATGTACTCCATCCTGAAGGGCGAAGAACTGGACGAATCTATCGAGGAAAAATCCTTTGCGGAGTTTGTTACGGCAGAGAGCAAGGCTCCCAAAGAGGTGGTGTACAACGAGAAATATCCGCCGGAGTTCTTTGACTGCATTATCGTGGATGAATGCCACCGCTCCATTTATAATGTGTGGAGCCAAGTGTTGTCCTATTTTGATGCCTTTATCATTGGCTTGACCGCCACCCCGGATAACCGTACTTTTGCGTTTTTCAACGAGAATATTGTCAGCGAGTACCCAAGAGAACAGGCTATCATTGACGGCGTTAACGTTGGCGAGGATATCTTTCTCATTGAAACACAGGTGGGCAAAAACGGCGCTCATCTGATGAAACAGCTGATTGAATACCGTGACCGTCTGTCCAGAGCCAAACGATGGAAACAGCTGGACGAGGATGTGGATTATAAGCCAACCCAGCTTGACCGGGACATTGTCAACCCAAGTCAGATACGCACGGTCATCCGTTCCTTTAAGGATAATCTGTTCACCACACTGTTCCCACGCAGAAAAGAAGTGCCAAAGACACTGATTTTTGCAAAGACGGACAGCCATGCGGATGACATCATTCAGATTGTCCGTGAGGAGTTTGGCGAAGGCAATGACTTCTGCCGCAAAATCACCTATTCCGCTGACAACCCGGAATCTGTGCTGAGTTCCTTCCGCAATGATTATAACCCTCGTATTGCCGTCACGGTGGATATGATTGCCACAGGCACCGATGTAAAGCCAATCGAGTGCTTGATTTTCATGCGTGATGTACGCAGTAAAAACTACTTTGAACAGATGAAAGGCAGAGGCACTCGTGTGCTGAGTAAAGAGGACTTGCAGAAAGTCACCCCATCTGCCACAGAGAATAAAGACCATTTCGTGATTGTGGATGCGGTTGGCGTTACCAAATCCAAGAAATCGGATACCAGACCGTTGGAACGAAAACCGACCGTCAGCATGAAAGAACTCATGATGAATGTGGCACTGGGTGCAAAAGACGAGGACACGTTGACCTCTCTTGCAAACCGTGTCATTCGACTGAACAGCCAGATGTCCCCGGCGGAGCGTAAGCAGTTTGAAGCGAAGGTCGGCACTGCTGCCGGATCCGTGGCTGAAAATCTGCTGAATGCCTTTGATGAGGATGTGCTGACTGCCAAGGCGCAGGCGGACACAGGCTCTGCGGAGGTCACGGAGGAACAGCTGAAACAGGCACAGAAAGAATTGATACAGGCTGCCGTTGCACCGTTCCATGACCCGGATGTCCGTGATTACATTGAGAATGTGCGCCGCAGCCATGACCAGATTATTGACAACACCAACATCGACTCTGTCCTGTTTGCAGGCTTTGATACGCAGCAGGAAGAAAACGCAGACCGCATCCTCGCTACCTTCCACGAATTTATTGAGGAAAACAAGGATGAGATTATTGCCCTGCGTATCATCTATAATGAAAGCTACAAAGACCGCCCCATGGCTATCGAACAGCTAAAAGAACTGTATGGCAAGTTGAAAGCCAAGGGCATCACCGTAGAACGCCTGTGGGACTGCTATGCCATCAAGAAGCCGGACAAGGTAAAGCGTGGCACGATGGCGCAACTGACAGACCTCATCTCCATCATTCGCTTTGAGATGGGCTATACCGATAACCTCAGCCCGTTTGCGGATAAGGTGAATTATAACTTTATGCAGTGGACGTTCAAACGTAATGCCGGACACATTCAGTTTACCGAAGAACAGATGGAATGGCTGCGTCTGATTAAAGACCACATTGCCACTTCCCTCAGTATCCTGCCGGAGGATTTGGACTTGACGCCCTTTGACAAAAAAGGCGGTCTGCTGGGCTTCTATGAGTCCTTTGGGGATGACTATGAGGTAATACTGAATGAGATGAATAGGGAGCTGGTAGCTTAAATGATAAAAGAAAAAAATTTGCCCAATGGATGGGCTATAAAACCAATGACAGAAGTTGTAACATGGGGGTCTGGTGGAACGCCTAAAGCAACAGAATCCCAATACTATGATAATGGGGATATTCCGTGGTTGATAATCGGTGATTTGAATGATGGTGTAGTTACAGAATCTCAGAGTAAAATCACTGAATTAGGATTAAAAAATAGCAGCGCGAAGATAATTCCTGCTGGCACTTTATTGGTTGCAATGTATGGAAGCATCGGAAAATTGGGGATTACAGGTATTGAATGCTGTACCAATCAGGCTATCGCATTTGCAAAAGAACTTCGTGGCGTATCTACAAAATATATGTTCTACTACATGGCTATGATGAAATCCAAACTCATATCAATGGGAAAAGGCGGAACGCAAAATAATATCAGTCAGACTATTCTAAAGTCTCTAAATGTAATAGTTCCTCCCCCAGAAGTTCAGGACAACCTCGTATTTCGAATTGAAGAATTATTCTCCGAACTGGACAAGGCTGTGGAAACCTTGCAGACCACAAAGCAGCAGTTGGCGGTGTATCGACAGGCGGTGCTGAAAGAGGCATTTGAGACATTCAAACGAAAAAGTGTACCAGAAAGGCATATTGCTGATATATGTGATTATATTGTGGATTGTCCGCATTCAACGCCAAAATGGGTGGAAGAAGGTAAACTGTGTTTGCGAACAACGAATTTCCGTAAGGGATTTTTAGATTTATCTAAACCAAACTATGTCTCTAATAGTACATTTGAAAACCGAATAACACGTCTCCGTCCAATGCCGGGAGATGTTTTATATAGCCGTGAGGGTGCCATATTGGGAATAGCTTGTATCATTCCAAAAGGACTTGAAGTATGCTTAGGACAACGAATGATGCTGTTACGGACTGGTCAAAACCTGAACAATAAATTTCTGATGCACTATTTGAATTCACCATTTTTAAACAGTGTCATTACAGAAAACATTGGTGGTTCTGCATCACCACATATTAACGTAGGTGACATAAAGAAATTCTTGATTCCTGTTCCTGATATAAATGAACAGGATCAAACGGTACAAATCATAGAATCCCGTCTATCCGTATGCGAAAGTATCGAGCAGACCGTGGATACCGCATTGGCACAGGCGGATGCCATGCGACAGAGCATATTAAAACAAGCCTTTGAAGGAGGTGTAGTATGACAGACTGGATTATGATTGCAATAACCGCAGTCTATGTGATTGCGACAATATTTATTTGTATATTTAACTATCGTTCTGCAAAAGCAACACGGGAACAGTTGGCAGAATCAAAACGTCAATTTGAAGAAAATAATCGTGCTTTTGTTACTGTAACCTTTGAAACAATACGAGGCAGCCTCCTTGTTCTAAATATACATAACCATGGACATCAGGTTGCCAATAATGTTTCTGTGAAAATCAATCCAGAGTTTATTGCCAATGTGCCGGATAAAGAGTATTTAGTAAAATTGTGTGAATCCTCGTTCACTTTGGGCGTTGATAAAAGTTGGTTTGTGTGTTTTGGAGGTACTCCGGAATTAGGGAAAATAAGTAATATTCCGTTGAAAATTACCATTTGCTACTCGGATATCTTTTCCACCTACTCAGAGTCCACAACGATAGACCTTAAACAGTATCTTTGGTCAATAATATATGATTCACCTACTGAAGATACTTATCAAGAAATGAAAAAAATGACAAAAAGCATTCAATCAATGGATAAGTCCATTCAAAAGTTACAAAAAAGAATGGATGCTTTTGATTCGAATAGAGGAGAAGTATCGAATGAGTGAACAAACATCAGCAATCGTATCAAAGGTTTGGGGGATGTGCAATCCGCTCCGGGATGACGGTGTTTCCTACGGAGATTATCTGGAACAGCTTACCTACCTTATCTTTCTGAAAATGTCCGATGAGTATTCCAAGCCGCCCTACAAAAAAGAAACAGGGATTCCTGCCGGATACACATGGTCGGACATGAACACCCTCAAGGGTGCGGAACTGGAGGAACAATATAAATCCACGCTGGAAGAACTGGGCAAACAAGGCGGTATTCTCGGTAAAATCTTCAAAGGCGCAAGTAATAAAATCAGCAGTGCCGCCATTCTGTACCGTGTAGTGCAAATGATTGACAACGAAAAATGGGTGGCAATGTCCTCCGATGTCAAAGGTGAAATCTATGAAGGTTTGCTGCAGAAGAATGCGGAAGATATCAAGAGCGGTGCAGGTCAGTATTTTACCCCTCGTCCGCTGATTCATGCAATGGTGAAATGTATCCGACCGGAGCCTATGAAAACCATCGCAGACCCCTGTTGTGGTTCCGGAGGATTTTTTCTCGCTTCGCAGTCGTTCGTTGCCGATCCGGAGAACTATTCCCTTGACCGGGAGCAGAAAGAGTTTCTGAAAAACGAAACCTTCTACGGCAACGAAATCGTATCTTCCACATATAAAACGGCTTTGATGAATCTGTATCTCCACAACATCGGTGATATTTACGGCAATGTACCGATTACCCTTGGTGATGCACTTCTCACAGACCCCGGCTACCGTGTGGACTATGTGCTGACCAATCCGCCGTTTGGCAAAAAGTCTGCTCTTACTTTCACCAACGAGGAAGGCGAACAGGAGGAAGAAGACCTCGTCTACAATCGACAGGATTTCTGGACAACCAGTTCCAATAAACAACTGAACTTTGTGCAGCATATCAATACCATTCTGAAAGCCACAGGAAAGGCTGCCGTTGTTGTGCCGGACAATGTTTTGTTTGAGGGCGGTGCAGGAGAAATCGTGCGCAAGAAACTGCTCGAAACCACTGACTTGCACACCATTCTCCGTTTGCCGACTGGTATCTTCTATAAGCCGGGTGTAAAGGCAAATGTTATCTTCTTTGACAAACGTCCTGCCAGTGCCGAAATGCAGACCAAGGAAGTGTGGATTTATGACTTCCGCACCAACATCCATTTCACGCTGAAACAGCACCCTATGACCGATGCCGACCTCGTGGACTTCATCCAGTGCTATAACCCGGAGAACCGTCATGACCGCACAGAGACATGGTCGGAAGAAAATCCGGATGGTCGTTTCCGCAGATTTGATGTAAAGGATATTCTGGAGCGTGACAAGACAAGCCTTGACCTGTTCTGGATTAAGGACAAGTCCCTCGCAGACCTCGATAGCCTGCCTGCCCCGGATGAACTGGCTGCGGATATCATTGAGAACTTGCAGAGTGCCTTGGAGAGTTTTCAAGAACTGCAAGCCCAACTGGGTAAATAACATACAGAAATAAACCAATCGTCCTCTCTGCCATAAAAACAGTGGGGACGATTTTCGTTTAATATCGTATTACTGTGTCACATAAATTCAAACACCAACCAAACACCATGACCCTTTGGAAAGTGCCGTATTTACCGCATTTATTGGCATTTTTACCGTATAGAAGTCTTTCTTCTCGAAATAGACAGCCACACCTTTTTCCTTCAGCTTGCGGATGGTGGTGACCGTGTCCACGGTATTCCTCGCAAACCGCGATATCGACTTTGTCAGAATCAGATCCACCTGTCCGTCAAGGCAGTCGGAAATCATCTGGTTAAATCCCGCTCGGCGGGAAGTGGTCAAGCCGGAGATGCCATCATCGACATATGGAGCTCAATCTCTATAAGGATGTATGGGGAATTCGTATAGACTCATCAAGCAGCGGGAACGGATGCCCATTTTTCGGCAGATGCAATCAGGCAATTCCATCCTGCTGCGAAACATATCCTGATCTCCAGCAGGTTGAGGGAATGAATCGCTCTGTTTCCTGCATTAGGGGTGGAATCATCCGTGTACTCAATTGCAGGAAAATCAGCAAAGCATACGGCAAGCATCAGGTTTTGTCCGATTGTTCGATGTATATGGATGCTGGAGAAATCGTAGCAATACCATGATGCAGGTGGCGATCGTTGTGCCGTAGAACAGATTGTCCGGGAGCTGAATGATGCAGTCGATAAAATTGTTATCGATCAGACACTTGCGGATCTGCTTTTCCGCGCCGCCGCGATACATGACGCCGGGGAAGCAGACGATGGCCGCCGTGCCGTCGGTCGCCAGCCACGAAAGGCTGTGCATGATGAACGCCAGATCTGCCTTTGACTTCGGGGCCAGCACACCGGCGGGCGAAAAGCGCGGGTCGTTAATCAGCGTTGCATTGTCGCTGCCCTCCCAGCGGATGGAATAGGGCGGATTTGAGACGATGGCCTCAAACGGCTCGTCGTCCCAGTGCTGCGGGCTTACCAGCGTGTCGCCGTGGGCAATGTCAAATTTGTCGTAGCCTTCTGCCCAGAGCCGCTCCAGCTCTCCAGCAGCTTCGGCGTGTTCCTCATCCAGTGCGTAGACATCCTGCAGCACCGACTGGGCTGCCCGACATCGCTGTGCCTGTTCCCAGGTGCCGGATGTTGGGTGTTCCTCCTGTGTTTCCTCCGGCTCGTCGCGCATCTTCTCATCTTCAAACGTTGGGAGGCCGAGGCGGATGTTCTCGGCCTCCCGGATGATGTCGTTCTTGATCCGGCGGAACTCTTTCTGCTGGGAGAGCGGAAGATGCTCCCGTGGGGTGCAGGGGCTGTAGCACTCGTTCAGCTCATCCCGGATCTGATTCCAGGTTTCATACGGATCTTTGGTGGGTTCTACGACCAGAATACGCATGAGATCATCGCTCATAATCCGGATTGGTTTGAAGATGAGGACGAAGCGTGGGACGAATGGGAGAATGATTGATTCTCTCAGTCCCATGTGAGATTACGAAAAATAGCGCAGGGCAGCTTGGAAAACAGGCTGCTCTGTGCTATTTATACCGTCTTTTAGGAAAGTAAAGGCGGCATTTTGACGTTTCAAAAAAGTTTGATTATATTAAGAAGTTTCAATGTAATACCAATCATTATATTATTTCTGATTCAAATATTGAGAAATTATTGATTTTAGGCAAAAACCCTGCTCAAAAAATTTGTGCAGCTTTTTTCGCCCAATTTGGTATTCACTTGGCTGTTTTTTCGGGAGGGATAGTAGGGAGATGTTTTCCCATTGTAGCTTGCTACGAAAATAAGTCGTAGCGTGAACCTTGACAAAGCGTTTTTCAACGCCTCATAGATGAAAGATTCACAGCACAAATAGCGGCAGGCCTTGCCTGTCGCTGGCGGAGCAATATGGGAGTAAGCATCAGTCGGGTGCTACCACTACGTAGCCCAGCTTCTGCAATTCATTCACCAAGCGGTTTGCACGTTTCCGTTCGCATCGCAGTCTGCGCTGTTCAAAGCATTCCTCATTATAGGGAGTTCCGGTTTTCAGCATGGTGTAGATGATGGAAAGGATCTTCCGGGCCAACGCAATCGTTGCCCGCTTCGCTCCCTTCCGCTGTTTCACTTTCCAGTACCAGCCGGAAAGATACAGTTTGCGGTGAGATGCCATGATCCACGCGACCTCGCACAGCATGCTCTTCAGATAAGGATTGCCTTTATTGATATGGACGCTCTTTCGTTTACCAGCACTCTCGTTGTTGCCTGGACTCAGTCCCGCCCAGGAGCAAATGTGTTGGGAATCCGGGAATGAACTCATATCAGTACCGATTTCCGCAATGATAGCAGCTGCTGCAGTGACATCAATTCCGGGAATGGAGCAAAGGAGATTCAGTGTATCAGTATGTTTCAGAACTTCCTCGGTGATTTCGTCCTCAACAGTATGCTTATGTGCTTCCAAATCTTCCAGATGCCGAAACACCATATTCAGGAATCTGCACTGATGCTCGGAAAGTGATCCATTCAGTGCAACGAGTATCTCGTCAATTCGGTTTCTGGTTTTGGTCTTCAGACACTTATCCAACGCTTCTCGGTCAATGCTGCCGTGCTCAATAAGATGCCGAATGATGTTTCTTCCGGAAGCACCAAAGGTATCCGAAAGGAATGCAGTGAAGCGGAATCCGGAACTTTGCAGGAATTTATCGATCCGGTTCTTTTGTGCCGTAATGTCATGGACAACGCTCTTGCGATACCGGGTCAGATGCCGCAGCTCTCGGAATGCTTTATCCGGGATAAAGCTGCCTTTGAGCAATCCCGCCCTAAGCAATGTGGCGATCCACTGGGCATCCTTCATGTCAGTCTTACGTCCAGGCACATTCTTCATGTGTCGGGCATTTACAACAAGAATGCTGATCTCGCCGTCAAAACAGGATTCCAGCATCTCGTAAATAGGCTGCCAGTAGATTCCGGTGCTTTCCATGGCAATGTTCCGACATTCGGATTCAATGACCCAGTCCCGTAGTTTCTGCATTTCTGGGATGAGCGTACTGAAGGTGCGTGTTTCTGCCTCCGGCTCGGCATCCACAGCACCTTTGACCAGACAGGCAACGATGATATCCCGATGAACGTCCAGTCCCATGGCACAGGTCAAAATGTCTTGCATGAGATCCCCTCCTGTCGTATTGCAGGCTTGGGAATTGCCCGGGTTGGTATCCGAATCTTGCTACTCGTGCTCTCCACTTCCGTGGTGCAACATACTGCTGTTCTCTTGGGCAATTCGTCCACGTTGAACAAACGGGGTGGCATTTCCGCCAAGGTACAACCGGACTTCGCCTGCTATATCCAGTATAGCAGACACCACGATCCGACGCACTTGCTTTATTTTCATTCACAGCTGTGAAAATCTTTCATGAGTCGTTGACAACCGAATATCCGACACCGTATAATCAGGACAAGGGGTGATAAAGATGGACAGCATGGAATTGATTCTCCAGGAGCTCCAGAAAATCAACAGCAGATTGGACAGCATAGAGCAGAGATTCCCGCAGCAACGGAAAGAAATTATGCAGGATGTGAAAACCCTGCTGGATTCCGAATTTACACCGCGCTTCAACCTCCTGGCGGAGAATCAGGACGAAATCCTCCGGCGGGTGCCTACCGAGGAGGACGAGGAACTGTGGAATACCCGCCTTGCCGCCCTGGAGGCAATGGTCAAGAAGCACTCCCGCGAAATCGCCGCATTGAGAAAAGCCAACTAAACAGTACATACCAGACGGTGCCGGATATTCGGTGCCGTCTGTTTTTGTCCCTGTGAGCCCGCTGGAAATGATGGAAACAATGGAAATGATGCGGCATAAATTCCATCACTTCCATCATTTTCACAGGATGCGCAGAATAAAAAGTAAGGGAGACAGCGAAACGCAGGGGCGTTTTTACGACAATAGCCGAGGGATTACTCCCCCGGCTGTTTTTCTGCCCTCTAAGACGGAATAAACTGGGGTTACTCCCCGGACTCTCTCTTGTCCCGCTCCATCCGCTGATCTACCGCATTTATAATATATTGATTCATACTTTCGCCAGCGGCGGAGGCCGCTTCCTTTATATTGTTCTTCTCACCTTTAGGCATCCTGATTCTAATTTCATCCAGCTTCTCAAGGTATTTGATTGATGCTTTTTTCTGCGCTTCACTGACCGACATATTGCTCACCTCCTGGGGGTGCCCTGAAATGGGGCATGCCCTTTCCATTGTGTCTATATTATAGCACATCTGTCTATATGTGTCCATATAAAAAAGCAACGAATATATGGGAACATATTTAGGCGTTCTGTCAATAGATTTCTATGGGAACATATAGTATAATAAGACCATAGAAAGGGGGAACACCCCAGGGACAGGCGAAGGTGGATACCAAGAACACCACATAAGAGCGGGACGGGATATGGTAAGTCACCCCCGGGAGGGTGCACATAAAGCCCACCGCCGCCGGAGCGGCCCCCCCAATAACTACAGGAGGTCAATATCATGAGCACCAACGAACTGAACACCACCGCAAAGGAGCTGCTTAGTATCCGTTCCATGATCGCGGAGCTGGAGGCAGAGGCCGAAGCCCTCACCGACAAGCTCAAGGCCGCTATGGTGGAGCGAGGGACAGAGACCCTCCAGGGCGACGGCTGGAAAGCTACCTGGAAGAACGTGGTTTCTAGCCGCTTTGATTCCAAGAGGTTCAAGGCCGACCATGCAGACCTATACGGCCAGTACAGCAAGCAGACCACCACAACCCGCTTCTGTGTGGGAGTATGAGAGCGGCCCCCATATCCCAGCCGACCAAAGCAAGAGGATATAGGAGCCGATAACCACCCCGGAGGGGCTATGGTGACAGTTTATCATAGTCCCCTCCGCAAAATCAAGAAGGGGGACGGGGAAATCCTCTTGACATTTCTTTGTAGCTACAATATAATTAGATTGTACCCACAGAGAAAGGAGGGGAAATATTGGGTATCAAAAAAGGCACAAAGCTAACAGACACCCCAAAAGACCACATGCTCCGCGTAAGGATGGACAAGGAAACCCTTGAAAAACTGGACGCGGTATGCGAGGAAAGGCACGAAAGCCGCTCCGAGGTAGTCCGAAGGGGTATTGAAAAGCAATTTGCCGAAATAAAGAAATGAGGACAACCGCCCTCCCGACCGAGAGCTGACGGTTGCCCTACTCACCAAACACCCAGGGGCTTTTCTACCCTCTGGAGGCTGGCTAAATCTATTATAGCTGTCCTCCGGGTGAAAATCAAGGAGGAAACAGCATGAGAACCACAGCAACCATATACACCCGGCGCTTTCCGGTCACAATCCGGGACGAGCGCACCGGGGCCGAAATGCAGGACTATATCACCCTGGACAAGGCCCAGATTCAGGCGGCCCAGCTTGTGGGTCTGAGCTCTAAGGAGCTTATCTTAGATCACTACAACCGCCACGGATTCCGGGTACTGGACATCGGCAAGGCCGAGAAAGGGCGGATTGAAGTGGAGCTTTCCAGGGGATGTGTAGGCCATGATAGAGCGTGAGAAAGAGCAGACTGGACAAAATGTCCGATCTGCTACGACGCGCGAAGTCAAGATGGAGGAGATACCAATGGAGACAATACACACCGGGGCGGCCGCGATTACCTTCCCCACCACGCCGGAGGCGTTCATTGCCTATCAGGAGCAGCTTGTGGGCCGTGAGCTGTCAGAGAAGGAACAGGGCTTTACAGCCGCCTGGGTGGAGGCTTTCAAGTTCTCTTATGAGGACGGATTAAAGCAAGACCGCGCTATTCTGGAGAAAGACCTGGACAAGCTGGATGAAATTATGGCCCGTCATGGGGACGATGCGATAGTACATAAATTTGCCGAGGCATGCCGGGCCTGGATGATTGAAGCTTGGGAACAGGGAGCAGAAAGGAGCACTTCAAAATGATTGACATTATAACCGCGCTGTACCACGCCGCCAGCAGCGAGGAGCCGGACACGATGGATGGCCCGAGCCTGTGCGACTACTACCGGCGCAGGGATGAGACAGAACACACCCGCCGCGCCCTTGTGGACACTGTGGGCGACGAGGTGGACGTGGACAGCTACGGGGTAGCTATGGAGTGCCAGGGCTTCGTAAACGGCTTCCGGCTGGCCCTGGGGTTGTGTATGGGGGTGTGCTGCTGTGGATAGCCTGCTGGTCATGTTTGAGGCTTGCACCGACAGCCCCGCTTATATGCGCCTGGACAGCGAACAGGAGGCCGCCGCCGCGGTGCTCTCCATCATGGGGGATAACCCGGAGCTGGAGGAGCTGGTCAACGCCCACACCTACACGGCGAAACAGGAGGGGTTCGTCAACGGCTGGGCCTGGGCACAGGCTACAGCGCGGGAGTGCTTGGCCCTTCGGAAATTGCCTGTGCTGGTGGAGAACTACGGCCCTGACCGGAGGTGCGGGACTTGCGGGTGGTTCGTGCAGCACTACCGATATACCGGGGCCTACCCCTGGTTTGCTGTGGTGGGGTGTGGGCATTGTACCGACCCGGAGACAAAAAAGAGCCTCACACGTAATCCGGTTTGGCGTGGGTGTGAGCATTGGAGGCCCAGCGGCTGAGTGCTGCCGGGCTCTCCTCTGACCGTGAAAACCTGAATAAACCTGAAATTCCCACAGGGGGGGGCACCGCATACAGGGCCATACATGCGGCGCTTTTTGTTTTATCGGGCGGAAAAGGCTACCCACGCCGTTTCCCTCCGGTCATGTTCCCCACTCCGGAGGAAGGGGGCCTTTTTAGGGCCTCCGAAATCTCCGGATACTCAGGGTTCACTCAGGCTTCGTTCGGGGCTTTTCTCTCTGTTCGCTCGTTGTTCGTTTCCCTTTTAGGGCCTGCGAAATCTGCGGCTCTTCCCGGCTTCCTCACGGCTTTACCGGTACGCCCGCAGCACTTGGGATACCCTGGGATGCCGCAGCACCCGCATGGCTGCCGCCTCCAGCTTGCGCACCTCCTTCTCCGGTGTGCCGGTGGCTGTGGCTATCTCCGCCACGGTCTGGCCCCGGTAGTAGCGCCGCCGCACCACCTCCCGTTGCTCCGCCGGGAGTGCGCCCAGGGCGTGGCCGAGGATGCCGTGGAGCTGCTGGTGGTCACTGTGCGCCTCTGCCTCCTCGATAGCGGCGGCCCCCGCCGGATCTTCCACCACGGCCTCCAGGGTGTCCGCGTCCGGGTCGTCGCTCAGTGGAGCGTCCAGACTGAGGGCCCGGTCGAGCGGGTCGAGGCGGTCGCGCTGTGTACGCCGCCCTGTGGCCGCTGTAAACGCCGCTTTGAGCCGTAGGGCGTACACGGAGAGCAGGGGCCCGTCCGCCTCTCTCCACCGCTCCAGCGCGTCCAGGAGGGCTATAAACGCCTCTTGCTCCAGGTCGTCCACCGTGACACCCCGGCCCACCCTTGCCCACCTCCGGGCCCGCCAGAGGGCAAAGCGCCGCACCTGGGCCCACAGCTCCGTGATTTTGCCCTGCTCTCCCGCTCGGATCGCCGCCGCCAGTTCTTCATTACTCATTGCCTCGCTGCCCCTTTCGTGGTAGAATGTGGGTGACAAGCTCACATACTACCATGCCGCTCTCAACTGCTGAGGGCGGTTCTTTTTTTTTGCAAGTAACAATCAGTAACTTGCAAAGTCAATACCATTGACCTCGTGCTGGGGGCGCGTACGAAATTCGTTCGAGCTATTGACCACTGGGCCCATAATTGGGCGCAGTATGAACCGTACCACTTGGGGGCCACCAGGAGGAGAGCCCAACTTTGGGCTCTCCTATTTTTGACAGCGCAATTTTGCGCTGCCACCCGAGCGGGCGAAAATCCATTTTTGGATTCTCACCCCTAATTGCAAAAGGTTCAATAGGTTCAAAAGCACGAAGTAACGAATCGTTACCTCGTGGCCCACCCCCTGCCCCATAGCAAGGAGGTGCAGATTTGCACCCCCCTGCGGGCCTCCATCCTTTCCAGACCTACCGTCGTGAAATGCGGCACATGCTGAGGGCGATTCCCCCCTCAATCAAAGAAAAGGATTGCTCCGGGCTGCTCCTCGAAAATCTCGCCGTTCGTCAGGC